>BNJU01003701.1_pt1 | contig 75761 bp, 102 predicted proteins | sample 8539281 | NCBI WGS metagenome assembly BNJU01 (sample SAMD00202456, study PRJDB9452) | human saliva metagenome | isolation source: human saliva | place: Japan
CAAGTATCCAACCTCATGTCAATCGCTTTTTATAACTTTTTTTGAGAAAAATTTTTAAGAAAGTTTGGCTAAGCTAATTTCAGCCATATTCTTTCTCTGTATTTTGATGTGAACTCATTTTTAAATAAAAGCTGATAATATTTATCAATACACTCTTTATTAAAAGGTTCTTTCTCTTGTTCCATTTCAGCAATTAACTTCTCTAATTGCGCTTCAACGATATCCATTACATCATCTGGATAATTCATTTTCTTCGCATGTTCAAAATATTCATTTTCGTCAAGAACTTGATATGTACGATCTGGATAAAGTTTAACATCCAAATCATAATCAATATTCTTGATTGCTTCTCCATCATAAATGGTTGGAGATGCCAAATTGCAATAATAGTAGATACCACTATGACGAATCATGGAGATAACGTTATACCATTTCTTTCTATAGAAGAAACAAACAGCCGGCTCACGTGTTAACCACTTACGATTATCAGCCTCAATCACCCAAGCATGATCTGTAACCGCAACGATTCTATCCTCATCTGCTTCAAGAACAAAACCCTTACACCATGTGCGATGTAAACTTCCATCATGTTTAAAACTTTGTATGTATACTGATGAGCCTACTGTTGGATGCATGAAAATCTCCTGTCGTCTGTTATTCATTCTACAACTGATTTCATTTTTCGCAAGCAAGTTCATCGATTATCATCCGTCTCTTCATATATAGTTCCAACAGAAAAGACCTCCATAACGAAGGTCTTTGTAATACCCTATATTGAATACTTGTGATGCGATTGCGAAATACACCATAATTGCTAGTGTATCAACAATTGTAGTAATGAGTGGTGCAGCCATAATTGCTGGATCCATCTTGAACTTCTTTGCAATAATTGGTAATGTACATCCAACAAACTTAGAAATCATAACAGTAACAACAATCGAAGCCGAAACAACAAACGCTAGATATACATCATGATTTAACAGCACAATTCTAATACCATTTGCGATACCTAGCATTATGCCCCACAACAATAGAGATTCTAAATTCCTTTGAAGACTACCTTGAAAAATCACTGAACTTAATTTCATCAATTGCTAGACCACGGATAATCAAAGTTGAACTCTGAGAACCACAGTTTCCACCTGTGTCCATTAGCATAGGAATAAAGGATACCAGTACCGGCATCACTTCAAAGGCGTGTTCATAGTTAGAAATGATACTACCTGTTAGTGTTGCTGAAAACATCAAGATTAATAGCCAAACAATTCTACTACGTGCATGTTCCCACACAGATGTTGTTAGGTATGGCTTATCATTTGCCACAATCGCAGCCATCTTCTGCATGTCTTCTGTTGTCTCTTCTGTTAAGACATCAATCGCATCGTCAAATGTTACAATACCAACAATGCAGTCTTCAACATCCAATACCGGTAAAGGCAATCAAGTCATACTTCTTCATCTTTTTTAGCGATGTCTTCTTTATCATCCCCTGTATATGCATAGATGAATTCTGTTTTCATGATGTCCTGGATAAGCACATCAGAGTCACTTAACATTAAGCTCCTCGCACTGACGATACCAATTAGTTTACGGCTTTCTACTACATAGCAGGTATACACCGTCTCACTATCGATACCAACGCGCTTGATTTTTAGCTAGTGCATCCGCAACTGTCATCTCTTTTTGTAAACTCAATGAATTCAACCGTCATGATACTTCCTGCAGTATCATCCTTATACTTCAATAAGTGATTGATATCTTTGCGAACATCATCATCAACTTTATCTAATAACTGTGTAACTAGATTTGCTGGCATATCAGATAGGAAATCAATTGCGTCATCTGAATATAGTTCATTGATCACGTTTACAATCTCGGTATTGTTAAATGTTTTGATTAGACGATTACGTTCTTCGTTATCTAAATAAGAGAAAACATTTGCTGCTTCTTCTTTTTCCAAAATTCTAAAGAAGATTGCTAGTGTACTATCATCCAACTCGTGGAGAAACTCCGCAATATCAACGACGTTCTGCTTCTTTAAATATTCGTGTAATTCTTTTTAAATTGTTGTTTTGCATCCATTCTAAAAACTAATTTCTTGTCCATAATAAAAAAATCCTCCCTCATGATTGACTAATACAGCCATCATAAAAAGGACCTTAATGGCTATATCATTTATTCTTTTTACATCCGTGTGACACTCACCAGATATATCATCCATAGATATAGCCCTCCTCTTGTTTCATTATAAGTCCATGTTCATTTTAATCAACCCTGTGCTATGATTTTTTTATGAAAAACATTACTAAATGAACAAATATGTGCTTTTTCTAGAAGAAAGCGATCAGATTGCAGCTCTTTCCAATGTAAGTGCATGCATTCAACTAACTTACGAAAATATTAACTGGGTTGGATTTTTACTTTGTTAAAAGACAGTCAATTGGTTCTTGGACCTTTCCAAGGAAAACCTGCCTGCACTCGAATCCCTTTTGATAAGGGAGTTTGCGGCAAATGTTATCGTGACAAAAGTGTGCAACGCATTGACAATGTATTGGTCTTCCCTGGACACATCGCATGTGACTGTGCTAGTCGCAGTGAACTCTGTGTTCCTATTATTGTAAATGGTGAGTGTGTTGGTGAAATTGATATTGATGCTCCTACAACTAATCGTTTTAGCGAAAAGGAAGAAAATGAAATGCTGCAGGCAGCTTATGACATTGCACAAGCATACCTACAGCATCATTGGATTTAACGATATAAATCGTATACCATGGTTTTATCAAAATAACGCATTGCTTCATCAATTGCACTTGCAGCTGAGAAGAGCATAATCTTGCAACCACCTAACATGGTTTCTCTAACCATGTTTTTCTTTCGCATCATCTGTCCAACTTTTAGGAAAATATTACTATCCAACTGTAAATCGAGATATTTTCTCCATACATCACCTTCTGCTGTCTTTACTTTTGCACCCTGAATGCCAATTGGTCGACAATCAGAGCGGTACTCAGCTAGATGCATGCATGTTGCAGAATCAAAATCGCAGCCAATCAAAAGTACATAGCCTTTTAATTCATAAAGTCTTGCAGTTGGAGATTCATCTGCTAGTGGGAAATGTGTTGATTGGTGATTGCATAACAATCTAGCATATCTACCCCATGCAGAGTAAGAGAATGTTGGATGTGAGGAAGTAATCACACCATCTCGAAGTCTAAAGTTTTCAACAACTGATCCCATGTAATGTACATCACTTGTCTTTGTATCGTGAGCTGGGATTGCTTCACGAATTTCTTTGTAGAGTGTCGGTGCAACCGCTGGATATTCCCAATCACTTGGCTCACTGTTATCAACTGTTTGTGCTGGCATAAGAATCGTTCCACCGTTTTCGCACAATTCCATTAAACCATCTACGATTGTTCGAGCTCCACCAATTACATATCCGAAACTAGACATCTGTGTATGTACTTCCAAAATCTGATTTCCAGTAATGCCAAAGGCTTCTAGGTGCTTTAATAAAACTTTCTTTGGTTACTGGATCAGAAACTGTCTGTTTCATCTCTGTCATAAGCTTACTTAAAGTATTCCTTCGCTACTTCTGTACCAACAACTGCGTTGTTGAATACTAATTGAATATTAGATTCGAGGGACTTACCACCTGTGATTTCTGCAATCTTAGCAAGTAAGAATGGTGTGCATTCTTTTCCTTTGATTCCTAATTCATCCATTTCTTTAACAGCCGTATCAATAACTGCATTGATTGCATCTGCATCCATTGAATATTCTTCAGGGATTGGATTTGTTAATAATACACCACCATCTAAACAAAATTCTCTCTTAGCACGGATGATGTCTGCTGCTTCAGCATAACTTTCAACCTTATGATCAACCTTCAATCCTGATTTACGTGTATAGAATGCAGGAAGTTCATCTGTTTGGAAACCTAATACCGGAACACCCTTTGTTTCAAGAATTTCTAATGTCTTTGGCAAGTCTAAGATAGCCTTAGCGCCTGCACAAATAACTGTAACGTTTGTATTTCCTAATTCTTCTAAGTCAGCGGAGATATCAAATGTAGTTTCTGCACCACGGTGAACACCACCAATGCCACCAGTCACAAAGAACTCAACGCCAGCCTTTGCTGCAAGAATCATTGTTGTCGCAACGGTAGAAGCACCCTCAACTCTTATTTGCTAAGATAACTGGAATATCTCTACGAGAAACCTTAGGAATACTTAAGCCACGCTTACCGAATTCTTCGATTTCTTCTGGTGTCATACCAACAACCGCTTCACCATCAATGATACCTACTGTTGCAGGCACACCACCATGTTCACGAATAATTGCTTCAACCTTTTAATGCTGTTTCAACGTTCTGTGGATATGGCATACCATGTGAAATAATTGTGGATTCTAGAGCGATAACTGGCTTGTGTTCTGCTAGTGCCTTTGCTACTTCTTCATTTGTTCTTACTTTCATAATGTTTTCTCCTCTATCTTCATATCTGAAATTTTTGCATTCACTTCTACTGTATTTAAATTGCGTCTTCTTACTGCATCTTGTTCAATGCTGATAACAGCCGCACTAATACCAAATCTCATTGATTCTAATGAATCTTTTCCTGCAAGACGACTTGCAACATATGCTCCTAATAAGGAATCTCCTCCACCAGTCGCATTCTCCATATTGATTTGACGATGTGTAAACCAAAGTCTTATGTTCTAGGTGTTCCTAGCAAGATACCTCGATCCGCCATTGAAATAATGACTTCTTTTACACCATGCTCGATGAACCAATCCAAACTCTGTCTTGCTGTTTCTTCATCTTTAATCCAAATTCCAGTTAACTCAGAAGCTTCAAACTGGTTTGGCTTTAAAAGATATCTAAATGACTTTAAAACAGACTTTAATCGAGCTGCTTTATGTGCACTGACCGGGTCTGCTGCAATTCTAGCTTTTGCATGTGTTGCGATATATTCAATGCTTTCCATATCTAAAGTTGGAATCTATGATAATGATATCATCTTCATGCAATGTTTCTAAGATTGGTTGTAACATTTTTGAATCCATACGACGTAAAATTCTCATATCACTCATACCAAGTTTCATATCACGGTTATTATCTAATAACGCAATATACATCGAACTTGGTAAATCTTCTACGGTCGATGACATGGACACATCCATTCCCAGTCTCTTACAGTCTTCTTTCATCGCTTGTCCATAGCTATCCCCTGAGAAACAGGTCACAAACTTGATATTCTCACCAAGTAGTGCACAAATCTGCGCAATATTTCTTCCTACTCCTCCATAGGCGATGGAAATTTCACCAGGATTAGAATCATAATTTTTGTAATGGATCGATACTTGAACCAACGATATCAATGTTCGCACCACCAATGACACAAATACTACCCATGATTACTCTCCTTTCGTTTGAGATGTTCTGTCCCTTTTAACGCTTCCTCTAAAATACGTGCTTGTGCAGAAATCTGCTCATAAGTGTACTCTTCTCTCATTAACATCAAATAAGAATCCATTAGTGCTCTCTTAAGAATAGCCGCATGGTTTGGTTCTAACTGATTCAAATCCATACCATTGGTTGATTCAATCATCATCTGTAACTTGTACATCTCTTCCATGATTTTTCGCTTCTTGTTTTTGCTTCCTCAAAAATCATCTCTAAAGTCCACTCACGATTTGTTTGTGTTGCACTCACCATGATGCCACCAAATGGCATATCTGCTCCCTCAAAGGATTCACTCATAATCATGATTTCCTCTTTTGATAATCCATCCATCAAAAGATAAGAACCATCATATTTCTCATGTATCTCTGAAGAAGATTCCTGCATATTTAAAACCTGCTTGAATCTTTTTACTAAGAACATCATCTCCAATCATTATCATTTCGATGCCCATCTGTTCTAATATATCTGCATAAACTTTCTGCTGCAGATGCTGATATTCCATAAAATATTACTTTTTTTCACTAAATTACCTCCGTGTTATTTGTACAATTAATGCATTGCCCTTTTTATTTTTATAACAATTCCATTTAGAATATACTTATTGAAAGGGGACCATGCACATGGCTATGCCTATTTATGAATCCGCTGAAGACTATTTAGAAGCTATACTAGTTATTCAGGAGCGTAAAAGGAATAGTACATTCCATTGACGTTGCTGAAGAAACTGGTTTCTCCAAAAGCAAGCGTAAGTGTTGCAATGAAGAAGTTGCGCGAGAATGGATATATCTCCATGGACAAGGACGGTTCTCTCAAATTACTCACTCCTGGAAAGAAAATCGCTGAGCGTATTTGGGAAAGAAATCGTGTATTAACTCATTTCTTCATTAGTATTGGTGTTGACGAAGAAACTGCCGCAAGAGATGCGCACAAAGATTGAACACGATCTCAGTGATGAGACGTTTGAGAAGATTAAAGAAAAAAATTTGCTGATCATTTTGAATAATCCGATTCTTCGGATTTTTCTTTTTTTGTCCTATAAAAAGTCCCAGCATCTTACCGGGACAATTTTTTTTATTTTTATTGAACCGGTATCGTATTTTTCTTTTTATCCGGCATCGTAGGTTTGAAACCATATTTTTAAGCGCTTGCAGTTAAAAATTCAATCCCGAATTTTTTATGTTTTTTTATTTTTTTGTACATAATAGGTAAATCCACCCTTCGCGACTAGTTTTGCCATATCGTTATAAATTTCTACTTCAATGAAAATGAATATGTTTTTCCTCGCTTGATATCTTTTCGCAATCGCAACCAAGCTTTCAGTATCTGCTGTTGAGCGAAGATAATCATAGTTTGCGGAAACAGTTGGGACCATATCCACCTGCTGAATAGAAAGGTACAACCTGCAACGATATCCGCAAAGTTATAACTGATACCACCATACACAAGACCAAGAGGATTGATATCCTTCTTCGTAACTAACATCTGTGCCATTGCATAACCATCATTCATACAAATCATCGTCATATGGAACTTCTCTGCCGCATCTAACAATAAAGGATATAATTGATTCTCTAATTCTTTTAAATTTCGATGATTTTTTTCTTGTAAATCAATCATCATTGACGGTTCGATAATCAACTTATTCTCAACCCGTAGTGCAATCGCAACACGATAATCAAATAGTGCAACTTCTGATGTATGTACTGGAATAATTTGTTTTGCCAAATCAGCCATTTTCTCTTCAGAAATCTGCATATGCAAAATAGGCACAAGTGCATAATCATCTTTACCATCTGCAATGATATCTTGTTTACCACAAACAAGTATCCTTTTGTCATCTACAGAGATGCGATATGCACCATCAGCAATTCTTTCAATCTGTATATCCTGATGATTAAACTTATCACCTACCCCTAGTAAATCTGGATTGATTATTTTTGTTTGATCAGTAGTGATATGTAGTTGTACGAGTGATTTATTTGTTTCAGTTGTCTGTAAGATAATATCTGCTTTACGACTATAGTCTTTTCCCTTATCAGGATTGATATATAAAACCGTATTTTGACTTGAAGTGATACGACAACTCCAGTCTCCTAAATATAAAAAGTTCTGTCATGATTTCTCCCTATTCTTTAAAGCAATAGTTGTCGAATTCCTTTCGTCATTCGAAGTTCAACATCTTGAAAGTGATTGCCAGGATTATATTCGTATGTTAGTGGAATATCTTGCTTTTGTAAGTTCTGTATCACTGCATCAAAACAAAGCTTTCTAACTGTAGCCATAACTTTATTTTTTTGCATTGGCTTCTTTATCACCTAAACTCATATATACTTCGCTAGCATGTATTTGGTTTTTGTTGCATATATTGTACAAAAGTTCAAAAACCAAACAGATGGAGATACTGCCGCAATCTTTTTGAAAATGTATTTGTATGTGTAGATGCCCATAATGTAAATAAACCTGCTAAAGAATATCCACATAGATACACTTGATTAGACTCTATATTATGTTCATCTTTAAACCATTTCCCAAAAAAACCTTTCTAATTCAGATAAAAAAACTTAGCTGCGTTTCCCTGCAAAATCATGTTTTGCCAAAAAAATTGCTGGTGCTGGCCATGGAGACAACTCCCTTGCCAATCATGAATAGATACTGAAATCATACACAATTGATATTCATTAGAAATCTTTTTGATATATCTGCTCATAATCCTCAGGATTTGATTCATCAACCAAATACATTAAAAATGTACTAGCTTTTTAAATCACCTAATATCGTATAGTTTTCTATTTTGATAATGAATTGTTTTCATATCTCTATTTTACAAAGTTTTTTGGATATTAAAAAAAGTGTTACAATCTCCTCTTGCTAAGAAAGAATGTAACACTCCCTCAAGATTTATTCTCTACATAAGTAAATCTGGTATAAGGCCAGTAACATTGGTATTACAGTATACAATATGCAATAAAGAAATAAGAATACCAAATACGCAATATGAAATATAGTGCGACCAGTATAATAATCGGAACAATCGCAGCCATAAATTTGAAGAATCCATCTCTACGTGATAGTTCCATGCATTCATGTTCAGAAATGCCATCATACTTGATCATATTATAAGTTTGAATTCCAGTGATACAAGGAATAATATTGATAATGACAATTCCAATCCCTACACCCAATCAATGAAACACAAACTAAATAAAACATTGGTGTACTAGCCATATTTGTAAATGGTGACATAGTTTAACTTTCCCAGTTGAATCCATTCCTATCGTTTTTAAAGGATGGAACTTGATTCATCTGGACAAATATATAGGCTGAAAATGCTTCCAACTACAGCACCGATTCCTAACATGATGGATGATAGAACGGTCGTAAAGACAGTAACGATTCTTATTTTGTTAATCTTATTCATCATATCCTCCTGACATGCATAAGCATTTTTAAAAGATGAAATTTCATATGAAGTTTCATCTTTATTTTTATCACTTATTGTTGTGCTTTTTTCAAGTTTGCAACTGAAGTTGGACATGTTTCAGGTGTGCATGCACCGTTTGGGTCCTAAATCAGCTGAACGATCAATAAATCCTTCTGTATGTAACATATGATGAGCCTTTTCACTAAGTGGAGCATCATAGAACTCATTATATAACACTTGGATTTCAGGGTTATCCTGTGGAGCCTTGATTGGCTTGAGGTTGTCTCTTTCATACAATGAAGCAATACGAGATTCCTTAGCAGCCTTCACTTGAGGAAGCTTATGACGTGGCATTCCTCCCCCACCAATACATCCACCAGGACATGCCATTACTTCGATAAAGTCGTAATGTGTTCCGGTTTCCTTCATATGTTCATAGAACTTACGGAAGTTACCTGTACCGTGAATTGCGGCAACGTGTAATACCTTATCACCGATTTGAACATCTGCTTCACGGCTATTTTCAAAACCACGAATCGCATCAAAACGAATTAAGTTAGCAGGTACATTATCCTTAGTCACAAACTTATACGCAGAACGCATTGCAGATTCCATTACACCACCAGTATTGGCGAAGATAATTCCACCACCGGAGCTTCACCCATAAACGGATCAAACTTACCATCTTCAAGATTGGCGAAATCTAATTCAGCTTCACGAATCCAACGTGCAAGTTCACGTACTGTAATACAGTAGTCTGAATCACGCATAGCTTCTTCATTCCAATAGTCAGCAGACGAATTCATTTCTGGGCGACGAATTTCTGCCTTTCTTAGCTGTACATGGTGTTACACATACAGAAACAATCTTATTAGGGTCAATATTGTTCTTTTTTGCAAAGTAAGTCTTCTCCGTTGCGGCTTGCATAGCGATTGGACTCTTCGCAGTTGAAAGATGTGGAATTAATTCTGGGTAGAATGTTTCCGCAAATTTAACCCAAGCTGGGCAGCAGCTTGTATATTGAGGTAATTGTCCATTACCATTAATTACTCTTTCAATTAACTCAGAAGCTTCCTCCATAATTGTCATATCAGCTCCAAAGTTTGTATCAAGTACGTAGTCACCACCAAGCTTACGTAAAGCTGTGATCATCTTACCTTGTACGAATGTTCCGGCAGGCATACCGAATTCTTCACCAAGGCCAACACGTACTGCAGGTGCTGTCTGGAATACAACAACCTTTTCAGGATCTTCAATTGCAGCTCTAACACCATCCAATTCTGAACGTTCATTTAAACTATCAAATGGGCATGATACTACACACTGACCACAGTTTGTACAGATTGGGACATCTCCGTTTGTAGTCAAGTCATAGTAATCAAATACACCGGCATCGATGGAACAAGCACGTCTGCACAATGTACAATTCTTACATTTTGATAAATCTTGGACAATAGAAATATTGTCGTCAGCAATAGGCACTCTCTTATCTAAAAACTGATACTTACTCATGATTCTTCTCTCCTCTATCCACTAATTTGAATTTACCATTATTTAGTAAAAAAACAATTCTAAGCACAGTAATTCATCCCCATGCTATACAGCTTTTTGTAGTTTAACATTTTAATAAATTGAGTCTATAATGAACTTAAAATTAGGAGTTCATTATGAAGACAATTTACTACTATTATGTTCGTCACGGAGAGACCATATTTAATTTGGAAAACCGCATGCAAGGTATAACAGACTCTCCATTAACTTCCAAAGGAATAGAACAGATTTTGCAAACAACGGAAGCGTTAAGAAACCAGTCTTTTTAATTCTGCATATACATCCCCTTTACCAAGAACAATTCAAACTGCAAAACTAATCCTAGAGCCTCATCACATGCATGCAAAAATCTTTGACTCATTACGTGAATTTAGTTATGGATCATGGGATGGAAATATTAAAAATGAAAGCGACCCAGAATATCAATATCGTTTTTTTCAAATGATCTTTTTTTGATGATTTAGGTGGTGAAAAATCCAACAATGATTCAACAGCGTATTCAAAAATGCTTTTTAGTGAGTTACGCAAACTGAGTCACGATCAAGATAAAGTTCTTCTTGTTTCTCATGGAGCATACTTTAGACATCTATTATTTAGTCTTATGAAAGAGAATATTCCTGATGAGCTTCTTCATCGTGAATGCTTAATTGGAAATGGTGGAATTGCTGTTTTTTTAAGGATGAAGATGGAAATCTTCTCACTAGTCGAGGGTCCACTAGACCAAGCGGAGTATATGAATCGACATGCTAATGATTAATTCAAAAAAATACTTGCATGCATTCTATCACTTTCTCTATTGTCCGGTTGCACGCATTTTTACAAAACATGACGCAAATCCGATTCCCACCAGAAAATAGACTCATTGTCTTTTACAAGTCATAAGTCCCGAAGTATACGCACCAATTATCAAGGAATTTGAATTACGAACAGGTATCAGTGTTGAAGTACAAGCTGGTGGCACTACAGAAATGCTCGAAAAAAAATAAAAAAATGGAGAAGATGCAGATGTCATGTTTGGTGGCGATGTTCAAAACTATACATACTATCAGGACTATATTGAACCTTATGTGGCTAGTGAAAGCTCATCTCTTGATTTTCGATATTTAGAACAACATGATAACTACACCCTCTTCTCCCAGTTACCGCTTGTCTTTATCTACAATAATAAGTTAGTCAATAACCAACGAGCTCCACAAAAAAATGGTCTGATTTTTTTGTGATGAATCTTGGAAAGGAAAATATCATTTGCTGATCCACACACTTCAGGTACGAGCATCTCTATCTTAAATGCGTTCATGACATTGAATGACCCTACATACATTGATAAATTTTATCAACAGTTAGATGGTCATGTTGCCAGCGGAAGTGGAGAAGTCATCCGTGAAGTAAGTACAGGAACACGATTGATTGGAATTACCTTAGAAGAAACCGCAAAAAAGGCAATGTTAACAGATTCAAACATTACAATGGTTTATCCTGATTACCTCTTCGTTATATCCGATGGTAGTTTTCTTGTAAAAAATGCAAAGAATAAAGATAACGCACAGAAATTTATTGATTTTACAATCAGTAAAGATGCACAACAATTCCTATCATCTACAATGTACCGACGTAGCGTAAGACAAGATATTAATCAACTCACGGCACTAACTGATCTCGCAGATTACCAAAATCTTGTACCATGGTCAAAATTTAGGCAGGAGGAAATACTACAATTATGGGACATTTCTACGAAAATAAACAAATAGAGAAAAGTCAGTCTGTTCGTATTCGCCTACTCAATCGTTTCATTGCGATTTCGGTTGTACCAATTGTACTATGTGGCTTTTGTTTGATTTTCTTGTTTCAAGCTATGACATTCAATACATATGAAACTACTGTAAAAAAAGAGACAAAAAGAAATTAGTACAAGCTTTCAATCATTTTTAGATGGAATTGATAAAACTCTTTCTACATTATCATCACACCAAGAATTTCTAAGTTCATCAGATAGTGAATCCATATATAATACGCTTTATCAGTTAACCAACCCCTATCGAAATTACGCAACATTCTCAATTTACGATCAGAACGGTAATTGTATGTATGCAACATGCGAGCTTGCAAGTCGACCTACTTACTGGGGAATCTTACATGCATTAGACAATCCATCTAAAGACATCATTAAGCAAGTAGATAGCGAAGACAATCAAATCGTTTTAAATATCGCAACAAAAATAAAACATAATAATAGAACAATTGGTTATATTGTCGCTTCTATCGACAATCAAGATTTCACATATCTATTTAGTAATCAACTCTCTAACGATGAAGGATTTGGAATTATCAGTAAAGAGAATGAACCAGTTTATATAAACACCAACTTAGGGACGTCTGGAATTCTTAATAAGTTACATCATGCATGGATATCGGGTTCAAAGTATGATGATTACTTTAATGATTATTACATCACAATTCAAAATATAGGTAATACAGGTTTTTAAACAAATTATTATTCACCCTAAAGTACTTAGTACATCTACGATGCATCGGATGTATCTGATGGTTGGCTTACTCGCTGCTCTTAGTTTTATCGTATGTATTGTTGTTGCGCAAAAGACTACGACCTCTTTTACACAGCCAATCAACCAGATGAATCAAGCAATGAAGCAAGTACAAGAAGGAAAAGCTAGATACATCAATTCCTGTAGTACGCAATGATGAATTCGGAGTATTATCTCAAAAATTTCAATATTATGACAGAAGAGCTTTCTAACTCTTAGAACAAAAGATAGAAACACAAAGACAATTAGCCGATATCCAAATCGCGATGATGCAAGCACAACTTAACCCCCACTTTCTATATAACACATTAGATACAATCAAAGTGGATGGCAAAAGGTGCTAAAGTTGAACCAATTTCTCAGCTTTCACAAAAACTTGCACGCATATTAAGAACTTCTATCGTGAAAGAACAGTTCATAACAATCGAAGAAGAGTTTCAGATTTGTTCCGATTATGGAGAAATTCAAAATATTCGCTTCCAAGGGAAATATCAATTCCTATTCGATTGTCCAAAGGAGCTATTATCCTATAAGATTCCTAAGCTGATTATTCAACCCTTAGTAGAGAATGCAATTATTCATGGTTTACGTATGAAAGAGACTGGCGTCATCCAAGTATATGCATGCAAACAAAATGACGCAATCATCTTATCTGTAAAAGATAATGGCATCGGTATTAATGACGAAATGATGCATCTAATTAACACGCATCAATGGAATCAAATTGATGGTCATATCGGTATGTATAATGTTGATTCTATATTACGTTTACACTTTGGTGTAAATTCAGGTCTTCACGCACAGCGTCTAGAAGAAGGTGGAACTTTAATACAGATAACACTGCCATATAAGGAGGAGCCATGTACAAAGTAATGATTGTTGATGATGAACTATTTGCTAGAGAAGGAATGGTTCATGATATCAATTGGAATTCACTTGATTTTACAGTTTGCGCAGTTGCCAAAGATGGTCTTCAAGCACTCGAAAAATATCAAGAAACATTACCTGACTTAATCATCTCAGACATTAACATGCCACTTTGCAATGGTATAGAAATGTTACAGCAATTACGTAATCAAGGTAGTGATGTTCAAATCATCTTCCTAACAGCATATAGTGAGTTCGATTATGCGCGTGATGCATTACGCCTATATGCTGCAGACTACATTTTAAAACCATTTGAAGATGGCACCATTGAAACAAGCGTACAAAAGATTATCCCAAAACTTACTAAGGAAAAAAAAATCCACAAGCAGTTAATGATACGAACCGTTATGTCAAAAAGCAATTGAATACATCGAACAAAAATTATGCAAACCCTAATTTATCCATCTATGAGATAGCATCTTATTTAGAAATCAGTGAAGGACATATCTCACGACTATTCCATAAGGAAACAAACTATACCCTTGCTGGATATATTACGAGTATACGATTAGAGAATGCTAAGAAACTACTTTGTAAACATAACTGTAGAATCAGCGAAGCTGCTGAACAAACTGGTTATACATCTGTTGCTTACTTCTCTTCCCTTTTTCAAAAAAACGCTATGGACTAACACCTAGCGAATATCAAAATCAAAAATCTCTAATATCAGAAATTTAAAAAAATATCATTTTTTTCTTTAATTTAAAGCGCTTACATTCTCTTTTATAATATGACTAGATTCATTAATCAGGAGGGAAAATAATGAGTAAGCGTTTTTTATCATCAGTACTCTCTGTAGTACTGGCCGCATCATTGGTTGGATGCGGTGGAAAAGGAACTAATAACACTTCCACAAACGATACAGCCAATCAGTCTGAAATAGACAAAATTATCGCAGAAGCACAGACAATGTCACTCGAAGAGCTTGGAAAGAAAGCAATCGAAGAATCTAATGGTAAGACATTCTTCGGCTTAGGTAACTCTAGCCGCGGTAAGTCTGCACTGCCATTATTCATCGAATACTTACAGACAATCGATCCTAGCTACAAATTAGATTTCGAATGGCAACAGCCAAAGAACAATAAGATTTTCGAGCAATTACAAGCTGACTCTCTTAAGGATCAAGGAACATTCGCAATGACTTTGATTCAGGATGGTAACCAGATTGAATCAAAGATGAATCAAACCGGTATCCTAAAAACATTCATTCCAAAGGAATGGGCAGATGCAAATGGCGTAAAAGCTAGTGACTACAAAGGCTTCCTACCATTACAAACACTAAATAAAGTATTTATGTACAATTCAACAGGCTCCAAGAAATTCACAAACTGCTGGGATTTTCGTACGTAAGGATACACATCCACTATTCATGGATATCGACTCAGAAATCGTCGGCAAGAATTTCTTGTATATGTTGACAGAAGATAAGTATGCAACTGAATTAAAGGATGCCTTCGATAAGCTACCAGCTGATGCAAAAAGCGAATTCCAACCAACAATTGATGAAGTTGCGAAAGATGCTGAAAAGCTTTAACTTAGGTGAAAATGGTAAATATGCTTTAGCTTGGATCAAGCTTTGGGTAAATGGATACAATGCACAAACAGATGATGGACCAATTTGTACAACACTAACATCTGCATCTGCAACTGATCAATGTGGATTATTGGTATATTCCAAATTACGTTCTATCGAAGAATCTTCAGAAACTTCTGTAAATAACATCAAAGTTGCTGCATATGAAGATGGATATCAAGGAATCGGTGGATTTGGATATTGCCATTACCTATTCTTAACAAAGAATAGCCCACTTCCATGGACAGCTGCTGCATTTATCGCATACATGACATGTACAGAAAAAGGCTTCAGTGCTTGGGGCAAAGATATGGGTGGTTACTCCTCAAATCCAGATGTTATGACAGCAACAGAAAAGACATTCAATCATGCACAAGGTGGATATGTTGATGGTGTAGATAAGTTCCCATCTAAGGATGACCGTGGATATGATTGGTGGACAACAAAAGGCCATCTCGTATTAGAAGATCCTGAATACTGTGCTTCAGTAGCATTCACTGTTGGTTCTTGGATTGAAACACTAGACAAATTTAACGGTAATACTTCTAAATAAACAAACAGTTATCATGAGGCACCCTACGTGGTAGTTGGGTGCCTTCCATTTTTGAAAGGAGACACAACTTGGATACAACAATTTCGAAAAAAACGCAATGCGATTTTTCTTTAATAAGATTAAAACCTATTTCACGCAACCATTTAATGTGATTCTGCTCATCTTTTGGTATCTTATGTACGATTGCAACAATATCACCTATTGTGGCAATCATTCGTGATACATTTGAGATTCACCCAGGAACAATTGACCAACATTTAACTGGGCAAACATCAGGATTAACCCTCATCAATTACATTGATTTATTCACAAGTAATTTAGCGAAGACAAATCTTTGGACACCGATGGGTAATACTTTAGCACTTGCCATCCTTACATGCATGATTTCAATCCTATTCGGTGGTGTATTTGCTTTCCTTGTGACAAGAACAAATATGAAGTGCAGAAAGTACCTCAGTTCTATATTTATCTTCCCATATATTATGCCGCAGTGGACATTAGCGGTTGTATGGCAGCATTTATTTAATTCCAATGCGGTTACTGGTACATCTAACGGATTGCTTGCCTCACTATTTGGCATCAACATGCCACTATGGTGGTGTGTAGGATTATTCCCATGTGCCATGGTATTAGGATTACACTATGCACCATTTGCATATATCTTGATTGGTGGTATCTTCAAGAACATGGATGCAAACCTAGAAGAAGCCGCAACAATCCTAAATACACCTCGTCATAAAATATTGACACGTATTACAATTCCAATGATCAAGCCTGCTATCCTTTCGACAATCTTACTCGTATTTGGTAGCGCAATGGGATCCTATCCAGTTCCACATTATTTAAATTTAACTACCCTTTCTACCAAGTATATTTCACTCAACAGTAAATATACTGGTGAAGCATCTATTCTGGCAGTTCTAATGATGATCTTTGGTATGGCAATTCTTGCACTCAACCAAGCATCACTAAAGAGTAGAAAGAACTATACAACTGTTACTGGTAAATCTGGACAAATATCAAAAGATCAACCTAGGTAAGATTGGTAAACATTTAGTTGCATTTATCTTTGTTATCATTACATTCTTTACAAGTATCTTCCCAATTATCTCGTTTGCTTTTGAAACATTCCTACCTAATCCAGGTGATTACTCCTTCCTATATACAGGTAACTTCGCTAATCTAACAACAAAATGGTGGATTACAAATGAAAACATCACTGAAAATGGTATGTATGGACAACGCGGTATTTTATTCAATAGTACGATTTGGGATGCATATAAAGGAACTATCCTTGTCTCAATCGCCTGTGCACTCATTGCAGGTATCATCGGTACTTTAATTGGTTATGCTGTTTCAAAGAAACGCCGCTCGAAATGGGCTAATTACGTAAATAGTATGGCATTCCTTCCATACCTAATGCCGAGTATCGCAGTTAGTGCAGCCTTCTTCATTCTATTCTCAAATAAACATATCAATTTATTTAATACGTATACGTTACTTGTTATTGTCGGTGTGATTAAATACATTCCATTTGCAAGTCGTAACGCATTAAACTCTATGTTGCAATTATCTGGAGAAATCGAAGAAGCCGCAATCATCCAAGATATTCCTTGGATCAAACGAATGACACGCATTATCATCCCAATTCAAAAATCTTCGATCATCAGTGGATTCATGTTACCATTCATGACTTGCTTACGTGAGTTATCACTATTCTTATTACTATGTACGCAAGGATTTATCTTATCAACTACATTAGATTACTTTGATGAAATGGGACTATATGCTTTCTCAAGTGCAATCAACCTGATCTTAATTGTAACAATCATGCTTTCAAACTTGATTGTAAATAAATTAACTGGTGCAAGTCTTGATGAAGGAATTGGTAATTAGGAGGAAAAAATATGCCTGAAATCAAACTAACAAATATCACAAAACGTTGGGGTAAATTCTATGCTGTAGATAACCTCAACCTACATATTGAAAACAATTCATTTATTACAATCTTAGGACCATCCGGCTGCGGTAAAACAACAACACTACGTATGATTGCTGGTTTAGAAACACCTACAAGCGGACAGATTAAAATCGGTGACCAAATTGTTTATGATTCCGATCAAGGAATCAACATTCCACCAAACAAGCGTAAAGTAGGATTCTTATTCCAAAACTATGCGTTATGGCCAAATATGACGGTTTATGACAACATCTCTTTTGGATTAAAAAACATCAAAGAAGAGCTTCCAGTAATGGATATTGAATTAAAAACAACTAGTGATGTGATTCGTTCATTACAAAATACAAATAAACTCACACAAATCTTTGAAGAATGTAAAGAGAAGACAGGCAAAATTGACAAGAAACGTCTTCTTCTAAAACTGATCAATACCTATACAATTTCCAAATATACAGCTGAAAAAGATCTTCAAGTTCAACTTACATTCATCAAATGCCATCGAACAAGATGCAAAAAAATATATTCAGCAATTTGAAGAGAAAAAGAATAAATTAATTGCTGCACATCAAAGCAAAGAAATGAAACTGTAAATGAAAAATTTGAAGTCGTAGAAAATGATTCAGTGAAAAAAAATAATTCGTAAATTAAGCAATGAAGAAATCGATTTATCTGTAAATCGTGTAGCAAGAATCGTAAAGATTGGTATGTTCATGGATCGCTATCCTGCTGAACTTTCTGGTGGACAACAACAGCGTGTTGCCATCGCTCGTACCTTAGCACCTGAACCACAAGTTCTATTTATGGATGAACCATTATCAAACCTTGATGCAAAGTTACGTTTAGAAATGCGTTATGAATTACAGCGATTACATGTAGAAACTGGTTCAACATTTGTATACGTTACACACGATCAAATGGAAGCAATGACACTTTCAACAAAAGATCTGCTTAATGAATAATGGTTTACTACAGCAGTATGATTATCCATTATCACTCTACAACAAGCCAAACAACCTATTCTGTGCTGACTTCGTTGGTAATCCATCTATCAACTTCTTAGAGGCAAAAGGAAAACAGAACCAAGATGGAACATTTACTTTCACAGTATTAGACAATAAGACAGCAGTCTTTACACCAGAACACAATTTCAACTTGCAGGAATGGTTTGAACACCGTGATGCAGAAAAACATTCTAATGATCTTGACGAAAAATCTAGCACTAAGGTTGAAAAAGAAAATAAAGATGAAGTATTCAAATATCATATCCAAAAAGTTAATGAGGACTATATCAGCGATGATGATGTAATCATTACAAATGAGGACTTCATCTTAGGTATCCGTCCTGAAAAGATTACAGTCGATGTAAATGGTAAAGTTAGATGCAGCAGTTGATGGCTCTATGCCTACTGGTATGGAGTCAACATTAAAACTTAACATCAATAACTATCTTCTTACATCTGTCATCTTTTGGTAATCAATCATTCGTCATTGGTGACCAGGTTCATATCACAGTTCTACCATATGACATTCTTCTATATGATAGAAAAATCAGGAAAACTCATCGCTTCTGGTTCAGTAACAATTCAATAAACTTAATAGTTCTATTAAAAGTTGCGAAATAATTCTTTTTTAAGTGGTAGGCAAGCGTTAAGACTGGATCAATTTCCAATAACTGGTCATACAGATTTCGATAATTTAATTTCTGTCTAAAGAAACTGTTATATTTCGGCTCGTTATCTAAGTCGTAGTCAGTTTCCAGTAATTTATGCCAGGTTTTAAGAAGATAATAAGCTCTACTTCCCTTTTTCGTAACGATTCATGATATCGATACGTAGATGTGAGAATCCAGATGTAAGATGCTCAATGACATGGAAAGGATCTACAGCGACAATGGCGTTGGGCAGATATTTCTTTACAACATCTTTGTATGGCTGCCACATATCCATGGTCACAATCTTCACTCTTTGTCTCTCACTTAATGGGATGTTTTCAAAGTAAGTACTAAGTTCCCTTTTTGAACGAGACTGTATAACCTCGTTTAGAACACGAGCTTTTATTATCGACCATGACACATAAGTAAGAACTATTTTTTTAACGCCATGTCAGAATATAGTTCATCAATTCCCTAGATACTCAGGTAAGAACTGCCTTGGAATTCTCAAGTAACTATCGGCATAGAGTTCTACCGTAGGAATAGATACATGTGCTCTTAGTGCAATTGTCTTTAAGTTAATGGAGATATCACCTAGATCTTTCATGATTTGATCGACCATAGAGAAGGTGGAGTGCATACCATCAGGGGTAAAGATATTGTCTTCACTAAAAGTGCGATGACAGTCACGACACTTATACCGTCTACGTTTCCAATTGACAATTGTTTTTAGACCAGCGATGTCTTGCGTTTTGAACGTATATGTTAGAAGTCCTTTACTAGATGTATCAGCACCACAGTAAGGACAAATAGGGTGTTTATTTATCAGTAGAAGATAGATATTTAAGGTACCATGATTACGTGCCGTAGATAGACTTTGAACTTGATCTTGGGACAAGTTCAAAGCAGATGTGATAATATAATCAATAGCCATTTATGGCCTCCTCTCAATTATTTTCTTTCTTAGTAAAAAGATAATAACATGAGAGGTTTTTATTTTTGAAGGTACCCCAAGTTTTCTGAAGACGAAGGTCAGAAATGGCCTTCTTTTTCTTTTAAAAAGTACTGAACTTCTTACATTCAGTACTTAAAACTTATCTTCTGTTTTTCAACATCAACTCTTGCCATCACACCAAATGGAACAATCGCACGTGGTGTCGCATGACCCTACATTTCAGATTCCACACAATTGGTAAGTTTGGATTATTTACAATATCTACCAGAATTTCCTGATATTCCTTTGTATACATTTCATCCATTGGTTTTCCAACAAGAATCCCATGAATCACATCAAAGATACCTGTATTCTTTAAAGCCTCTATCATGTGACGGTATTTTTCAGGAGTTGGCTGTTCTTCACTTGATTCTAATAACAGTATCTTTCCTTTCCAGTCTTCTAAATTTGGAAACAGATCATATTTTCTACATAGTTCAACAGAATCACTATGTCTTGTTGTATCAAAAATATCATATAAACTATCGATACATCCACCTAATATCTTTCCCTGGAATACTCCACTACCTTGTAATAATTCAAATCCTTGATTTGCATGCATGATGCGTTTTGTACCGACAGCTTCTGCACTATAATCACTACGTTCTTCATACCATACATCACTTGGTGTTATTTCGTGGATTGTCCCAGTTTCTAATAATTCCAAGAAATACTTCTCAGTGTATGGCAACATCTCTTCATCTAATTCACATACATCTGGAAGAAATGCTTGTCCATAAAATGTATTGAGACCTACTTTATGTAACATGAAGTGATTAAAGGTTGTATCGGAAAATCCAAGGAATATCTTTTCTTTTACAGCATTCTTTAATTCATCATGCTCAAAAAGATAAGGTAATAAACGATACGTATCATCACCACCAATTGCACATAGTATCATATCAATTGAATCATCTTGGAATGCATTTAACAAATCACTTGCTCTATCCTTTGGATGTTCAGAAATATATTTCAATCCTTTGCATGCATGTTCCATAAATTTAACTTGAATACCAAGTTTCTCTAAACGTTCTAGACCAATTTTTACTTCATGTTGTACAAAATCTTCCCCAAGAATGCCACTGGATAAACTGACGATTCCGATTGTTTTCACTTTCTTCATAATACTAACCTCATATAATTTTTAGCATTATATCATAAAAAAAACACAGTAGAGTTTCTACTGTGTCTTTAAACATTAATTATTCACCCTTTTCAAGAGCTAGTGTTCTAGTTGTTAGAATCACAAACCTCAGCTGGTCCATAGTACTGAATCGCACCTGGGTATGTGTAGCATGTTTCCTTAGCCCACTGTTCTCTGTGTGCTTCGAAGAACTTGAATGGTTTACCATCGAGTTCAACAAGAGCCTTTCTGATTACTGGCTTATCTTCACCATGTCTTCTTTCGATGTTCATCATCTTAGTGATTGGCATACCACCAGCTACCCATTCATCAGCTGACTTAGATAGGTTAGAAACCTTTGATAGATATCCATTGTATCCATATTGGATTAACATGAATGCATTGTAACCTAATGAATAGCAGTAGTCTGCATCGAAGTTAGATGGGAATGCACATCTTCCTTCATAACCGAAGAAGTGGTGTAATGCATTGAACTTACCCTTGTAAGTACCTGCAGCCTTTCTCTCTTCTAACTTAGCTTTCACGATAGCAGAGAATAACTTCTCAGATTCAATGAGAGATACCTGTACGTTTCCGTGTGGGTCTCTTTCTAAGAATAACTGCTGTTGGATTCCTTCTGGAAGAATTGCGAATACTGACATTGCTTCCTGAGATAAACCTTTTTCGATAAATGCATACTTTTCTTTCCAGTTAGGTAAAGCATTGAATGCTTTCAGCCTTACTACCAGCAAGTAATTCATTAATTTCAGCGATTAATGCAGAGAACTCTGGAACGAATTCAACGACACCTTCAGGGATAATTGCTACACCGAAGTTCATACCCTTAGCAGCTCTAGCTTCTACAGAATCAGCGATATAGTCTGCAATCTGTGATAAGGACATCTTCTTTTCAGCAACTTCTTCAGAAATCAAGCAAACGTTTGGTTGTGTCTGTAATGCACATTCCAAAGCAACGTGAGAAGCAGAACGTCCCATTACCTTAACGAAATGCCAGTACTTCTTAGCAGAGTTAGCATCTCTTTCAATGTTACCGATAACTTCGCTATATGTCTTAGTAGCTGTATCGAAACCGAATGAACATTCAATATCTTCATTCTTTAAGTCACCATCGATTGTCTTAGGGCAACCAATTACCTGTACACCAGCATCATGTGCTGCAAAGTACTCAGCTAAAACAGCAGCGTTTGTATTGGAGTCATCACCACCGATAATAACAATCGCTGTGATACCGTGCTTCTTACAAACTTCAGCCGCAACTGCAAACTGCTCTTCTGTTTCAAGCTTTTGTTCTACCAGAACCGATGATATCGAAATCCACCAGTATTTCTGAACTGATCGATATAAGCATCATCGAAAATTAAATAATCATCTTCAAGTAATCCACTTGGACCCTTCTTAAATCCATATAATACATTTTCTGGATTTGTTGCCTTTAAAGCATCATATAGACCGCACACTACGTTGTGTCCACCAGGTGCCTGTCCACCAGAAAGGATAACACCTACAACCTGCTTTCTTCGCTACGGATGTATTTCTGTCCCTTTTGAATGTGATTTCCTTCTTACCATAAGTATTTGGGAATAAAGCCTTGATCTTTTCCTGATCAGCAACGCTTGTTGTCTCTTCCCCTTCCAAAACTGAAATCTCAGAGATACCATTTCTTAGCATCTTTGGAAGCTTTGGTGCATACTGATATCTAGCTTTTTTGTAGTGGTGATAAATCTGTCATATTTTTTTACTCCTTTTCGATTTAAACCTCATTACTAGAATACCACAACTTTTTTTGAAATAAACATACAGAAGATTTGTCTCATTTTATTATGATTTAATCACCTCAGAGTGAAAAGTTAAATCCACTTCTAAGGTATGAAAGTTGAATTTTAGTTATTCACCAAACTCTAGTTGAATTTACTCTTACACTTCTAGTTCAATATAATTGCCTATCCTTCGTGTTTTTAGGAGGAAAACATTATGTTAACGAAGAATTCACACATGTCTTATTCAGATAGACAGATCATCGAAACTGCTATCGAAAATGGTTCTACTAAACAAGCTATCGCTACTACCCTTGGTAAAGACAAGTCAACCATAGGAAAAAGAAATCAAACTACATCGCTTCCTTGCATACAAATGTAATCTGCCTCTAGAGTGCTAACTATAAACGTTGTAAACATGAACGATATTGTACTCTAGATTGTAGTGATTATGTCCTTTTCAAATGTATCGCAGGGACAAGTCACGAGTTTAGATGCGATGAAACCATCGCTCTTGTCGTTATGGACAAATATCGATACTCTGCATTTGATGCACAGCACGACTATCAGATGACACTTACATCTTCACGAAAAGGTATCAATGCGACAGTAAATGATATCAAGCAGCTTGGTGAGTTCTTATTACCATTACTCAAGAAAGGTCAGTCTATCTACTCTATTCTTCAAAGTCACAAAGAAATCAAACTATCAGAAAAGACAATATACAACTATATCGAAATGGTGTCTTCCAAGATGTGGGCGTATCAATCAGCACAATCGATTTGAAACGTGTCGTAAGACGAAAAGATGTCCAAACAAAAGCGCAATACATACGCCACGCAAAGACAATCGATACCTGATAGGGAAGAAAGTATCTGACTTCTTGATATATATGGAAAAGAATTCCGATGCCAAGGTCGTAGAGATGGATACGGTATACAACGGCATATCCAATGGTCCTTTCCTACAGACCTTCAAATTCAGAGAGTATGACCTCTTGATATGTATCTATCAAACAGTAAAGGACTCAACACATATGTTGGATGGAATCTATTATTGGAAAAGATACTAGGAAAAGAAATGTTTGAAAAAGAAGTTGAGGTCATATTAACAGACAGAGGGAAGTGAATTCATTCTAGCTGAAGAAGCTGAGATACGTGAAGATGGAATGCGTAGGGACACGTATGTTCTACTGTGATTCGATGGCCTCTTGGCAGAAAGGAAGTCTAGAGAACGTGCATTTATTGGTAAGAGAGATATGTCCAAAGGGATGCGATCTCCATGCATTGGGACTTACATCACAAGAAAAGGCAAATCTTATCAGTACCAATATCAACTCATATCCAAAAGAAAAGCTGCACGGAAGATCATCCATACAGCTGCTCCATTTCTACAACGAAGAAATGGCTAGAGACTTTTATGATTTTGGAATTACCGAAATCGCTGCAGACGAAGTAATTCTAAAACCATATCTTCTAAAGTAAGAAGATAACTCAAAAGTTTCAAAATCAATCACACACGAAGGGTCGGTATTTAACTTTCATCAGAGAACGAAGTAGAATCAACTCTTACAAATTTTTTGAACAGTAGATTCTGCCTGCCTTTCATGCGCTCATTTTCTGTAACTTCATCTTCATTCTAACTAAAAATATAATCATTTTCAACCTAAAAATAATACCATCTAGGTTATTGACCCTAATAGTACTATTTCTGAATAACTTACTTCCACTTTATTTTTATTCTTTAGAAGTGGAATTTAACTTTTCACTTGAGCTATGATTTTAATCATGTTTTAAAAATCGAATTCTGATATAAAAACATCGCTGTTACGCGATGTCTTAACGATTTATATTTGCTTTTTGAATATACTTAACAACTTTTGTTAGTTTACTCTTTTTCCATTCACCATCTTCAGCAGTATTGGCAAGTGGATAGATGATTTGAAAATCTAGTGCTTCCCCTTCTACACGACCACTACGTTTAGGATTCAAGGTTTTCTTCCCATTTCTTTTCACTCGCATTTTGAAATTCTTTTGGATTCAAGTAAACCAACTGTCGTTTATACGCAGAAACCATCATCTTTGCCGCAAGTGCTTCTAAGTGTCTATACTCTTCTTCTTGTACATCCGCAAAGATATCCGGTAATTTTGCAGTACGCACATGTTCTAACTCACGATTGATACGAATACCACAAGCATCCCAAGTAAACTTCTTTTCAGTAAAGTTAATTTTAACCAAGATACCATGCTCTGTATTGTATTGTGCACGTTGATAATCTGTATCAAAAATGAAATTTCCTAGGGAATAGAAAATAACTTTATCATTTACTGTTTCATAGTTCATTGGAACGTGAGGATGATGTGCTACCACAATATCCGCACCCATCTCTAAGAATTTATGATAACGATCTCTTGTATAAGAAGAAGGTAATGATGTAAACTCCTCACCACCATGGCAAACAATCACGCACCAACGACACATCTTTTTGATTTCATCAATATTTTTCTGTATGCGATCCATATCATTCCAAAGAAGACATCCCGCACGATTCGTATCAGCCGGTTTGCAGCCTCGACGATATCCAACACTGAATAAACCAATTCCACCAGCTTCATCAAATAATAACGGTCTAGCAGCTTCCTCAATATTCATCCCTGCCCCAACTGTTTGAACATGATTCTCTTTTGCAAGTTTCATTGTTTGTGCTACGCCTTCTTCACCAGCATCAAGAATATGATTGTTACATAAATTCCAAACATCCGCATGCATGTGATTCAGAACCTTGATAGCATTCGGATTCATTGCGTGAGTCAGTTGTTTTACACCAGAAGTATCATCTTGTGGAGGTAAATCAATGAGTGCTCCTTCCACATTCGCCACAACATGGTCACTACTATGCAAAAAGCGTAAAACACCATCTGTAATCAGATGTTTGTCTTCCCATTTTCGATCCATATATTTATCAAAACCGATATCACCGGTAAATACAAATGCACTCTGTTTTTTCATCTTGTCACCATATTGTTTGTTACCAAAATCATAGTATAAGTTATGTTCTCTTTCAATTCACATTAACAAAGAGTGAACCATTCACCTTAAATTGTAGTTGTCGCAAAGATACTATTCTGTCCTTTGATAGTCTCAAAACCAGCCTCCTGATAAATTCTGATTTCTTCCTTTGCGTTTACATCCACCAAAGTCATTATAGTATTTTGATTTCCATTCAACTTTGAATGGCTTTTTGATAGAAAGTGCTTGTTCATATCCTTGAGTTTTTGATACTGTGGTAATACAACTAAAGCTATATGGCTCATTTTGTTTGTATGCGTATGTCACATCTAAGTATCCAACCAACCGTTCTTTATCAATCGCTAGAAATACTCTAAAACGATCTAGTGCGGATAACACCTTTTCTGCTGTCCAATAGGTTTCTTTTACGTGCATATCAATATATGACTCTTTCCACGCATCGCTATATAGTTGAATATCTAACGAATACTCTTTCTATGCTATGTCTAGCAATCATTCTTTGTTGTTCATTTTCAAAGATTGCATTCTTTGAAAGTAAGTATATTCTTTAACAGGATATTTTTTTCGGATTTGATGACGAAGTCACAACGATATCCTTTATAATTCTTTCTCAAGATATTCAAATAGTTCATCTGTATGCATGTTCTGACTTAGATAAATCCAATCATCGTTTCAATATATTTTTCGGTTGGTAAAAATCAGTAATACGAATATCCCATCAATTTTACCATCTATCAAAATATGCATATACATGTTGATCTCTTTTTCTCAAAAGCACGATACAGATTATTTTCATCATACAGATAATGAGGATCTACATAGTTTTCATCACTACATATCTCATTGATAAATGCTTTCATATCTATCTAAAGAAGTAATTTCTTCTAACATATTTTTTTGTACCTTTTCTTTTTAAATATCTCTATTTTCTAATGAAATTCATGGTCGATATTTTTCGTTTGTATCATCCGAAACATATCTTTCAACACGCATATGTAAATCATATTTATCACGCAGCTTTTCGCAATCTCTACCATCATTGGTGATGCGTGATGAAAATCAATTGATTTCTGATCCTTTCCAAGAATCAATTAACAATACTGTTTCATCATCATTTGCAGGATAGAAATATTCATAGCGTAAGTTTCCATCTTCTTCACGAATCTTCTTTGTTAATCCACTAGATTCCATCTCATTAGCAAACTTTCTTGCATTTCCATTGATACCTGTATAGTAAATATTGATTGTAATACTCATTATGTATGGTCCTCTTGAATTCATTACAATCATTATACCTAAACTTCCATATTATAAAAAGCATTTCAGAACTGAAATACTTTTTAAATATCTACTAATTTAAACGTAAGTGAATTACCATAGTTCGTTTTAATCTATCCGAAAAAAACATCACTATCTTGGATATCAGTTTTAATCCACTGCATTGTTTCAAAGCATCCGCAAAGAATCCACTCACACTTACTAACTTCGTGTTTGTATCATTGCGAATTCACATGGATTATCTATCGCAAAAATACATCTCTGCATTCACATTTCCAGTTCTTCGAACAAATATATTTGCACGCTTTTAATCCAATACTATCTGTCGCATCAAATACCATTTCACATTTTGGAATTCTTTTTTGTATTTGATGAATAAAATGAATGATTTTTATCTTTTGTAAAAATATTGAAATACACCTGCTAAAACAATCAATGTATGTTTAGAGATATCTAAGTATTTCACCCACTCCATCGAGAACATATCACAACCGATGAGCATCTCATTTTTACCATGACCAAGAAGTTTTTTTCTCTCACTGCAATTACATGTTCCAAATCGACTTCATAGAAGTTAGAAACTATTATTTCTAATGCGGAAATATGCTGTTTCTAAACCAGCACCCAGAAAACACAACATTGCATGCATGGTTGTTTTCTAAAAAAATGAAATAATCTTTTTATCAATCATCTGCTGTCTACAAACACTAGCCATATTGAAATACTCAAATGTATTCTGGGCAATTTTCTTTAGAGAGATATGATTCTCAAGTAATAACGCTTTTTCATCATAGAAATAATTTAGGAAATCTCTTTAGATGCATATATTCTCGCATATAAAGGGAATGTACAATGTATCTTCTACTCCTTGTAAAGGAACTTGTATCATTCATAACTTTTTCCCTTTCCATGGAATACAACGGTTTACGCGTTGTCGATATTGGATATACTCTTTTCCCATATAAATCTTTCTAACCATTTTTCTTCCGTTAACTTCATTAATACAGTCATAAATCCCCCAGTAGATGATTGGTAATACTAACAACACTAGATTTCCGTAAATCAATAAAACCCCTGTACACACAAACATGAACGCACTATACACTGGATTTCTTACATATGCATAAACACCAGTAGTTACCAACTCATTCTTTATGATATGTGCATCAAGTCGGTCAATAATAACAGCCCTTCAACCATAGAGTGATTCCAATAATGAAACATAAAATACCAATTAGTACAAATATCCATCGTATATTAGTAAATGTAATGATAGGAATCATTCTTGTGGTAGAAAAGAATGATACTGATAACTGTCATCAAAATAATACTGATGACATACATTGGTCCCAACACCCAAGATTGGTAAATGTTTTGTTTTCATATTTTTCACCTTTGAACAATCAAAAATTCCAGTTAGTATTTTCTAACCAGAATTATAACACTATTGTAATTGTTTTTTATGATTTCACTATGCAAGTGTCATAAAGAATTCTACGAGTTGCAGGGTCAGTATGATCCAAGAACAAACTTCGAGCTTTCATCTAACGCTTCCAATTTGTTTCATTTCTTCTGCATTTAACGCAAAGTCAAAGATATTGAAATTCTGTTCCATTCTATCTCTATGCACTGACTTAGGAATTACCACTACATCACTTTGTATTAAGAAAGGTAGCGCAACCTGCGCAGCTGTTTTTTCCATAATGATTACCTATCGTGTTAGCACTTCATTTTTAAAGATATTATTCTTTCCTTCCGCAAAAAGGTCCCCAAGATTCAATTTGGCATCTATATTTTTGAAGATATTTTTCGCTTCCTTTTGTTGCTGGAATACATGCGTTTTCAATCTGATTGACAGCAGGTTTGATCTTTAGCGAAATGTTGCGAGATCTCATAAAACGATCTGGCGAAAAGTTTGATACTCCCAATAGCTCTCACTTCTTTCCTTCTTCTACTGCCTCTTCCATCGCACGATAACTTCCATAGTAATCACCAAATGGTTGGTGTATTAACACAAATCAATATAGTCTGTCTTTAGTTTTTAATGATTCATCAATAGATTTCTTTGCTTTTTCATATCCAGCATTGAAATCCAAATCTTTGTAGTGATAAAGAACTCTCACGTGGAAGTTTTGATGCTAGTATCGCATCTCCAACTCCCTCTTCGTTTTCGATACGCTTGTGCTGCATCAATACTACGATATCCAACTTCAATTGCATTTAATACTGCCTCCTTGGTTTCTTCAACCGGTGTTTGATATACACCATAACCCTAGTTTTCAGCATTTTTTTATTCCATTATTTAAAACAAAATACTCCATCATAAACCACCTTTCTTAGTCTTTCATTTGTGTAGGGTCTAACATCTTGATTACTTTTGCAAGAACTCCACCAACAACAGCATAGTCTCGGCACATCTTTTGTTACATCTGCTGAATTTCCAATTGTCATCTCTGAGCATATTATAGCATCTATTTCTATCCATAAGCTCTCTCGAATTATGATTCAACCATATGATAACTACCGTATAGTCTATACAGATGTATTATCAAATTTTTAAATTCCCACCAAAGACTTTTAAATAGATTCCATTAGGCTAAATAGAAGTAATCCCATGTGCATTGTTTACGCATACGAGTGATACTCGCTGGAGTATTCAACAATTTGTAGAGTTAATTAAAAAGCTATCCAGAGGATTTCCTGTATAGCTAGATTTGAGCTTCTAAATTCATAATAATTATATCATGCATTCATGTTTTTATCTTTCAAAAAAATATACAGCGAATATCGATAGTGCTACTTCAATCACCACAAGAATGATAAGTGGTACTAGTGTACTCTTTACTAACATAAGTATCGCAAGACTATCAATCAACATATGTGCAAGCACACATGGTATCGCTCCCTTGGAGAATTCCTTGATTGTACCAAGCATAAATGTATTTCCAAGTATCATCATATAAAACAACAGATAATTTGTAGATCCTGCAGTAATCCATGGCAACCTATAAATTGGTAGATGCCATACAAACCAAATGACAGATATCACAACCATTTTAAGAATGAAATTCTTACACTGAAGATGTTCTTGTAGATACCATCTCCAACCCACCTCTTCAAGTCCACCTTGAAATAATGTCCATGGAAAATAAGCTATTACAGCACCTAATGCCATACCAGTAAATTTTACATTCCCTAATATAACAGAGACACCATAATAAACAACTGGCGCCAGCAACACAAATAACCAAACAATAGAACGTTCTTCCCCACAGAAGACCTTCTCTAAAAACTGCCATAATCCATTCACTTCTTTTGACTGATACGTGAATATAAATGCCATAATCATCGGAATGAGATTCAATAGTATAAATAGAATACTAGCAGTTGAATTAGACTTCTCAGGAGCTATCGCATAGATAATACTACCCTAAAACAAATGTGCATACGACAGTGATTACAGCATATAGGAATGCTTTTTTATTATTAGAAATACTCTTGTCCATAGGATACCTCTTAACTTATACTTCCACTATATGCATTATAGCACTGAACTACAGCGTTACCATATTGATATCTTATAGATTTTTCTCCAAGTTAAAATAATCTTAGCCGATAGTTAGAAAAAGTATACATGCATGCATATTTATATCAATTAACATTATTATTTAATGCTATGACTTTTTATACTTTTTACGAATAAATGTATAAGCTATCATCATAAGTACTAATCCAACTGTAGCATCTACGAGTATAATATTTGTGCCTAGAATTATATTTTGACACACAACAACAATTGTCCCTATCCAAAGCGGTAACGAGAAACAAAGCCACATGATTCCATTTGCTCGATTATATGCACGAACATCTGTAATCTCATCCTCAGATACAGTATCACCTGCCCAAAAACCACATCGGTTTCTTTTCTCCTCCAGGCATAAATCCCCAATAGATGTAAATAAAAGACTAGTAGGAACCATTATTATCAAGAAATATAGATTACTCATACGTATCTTATCTCCTTTTTCTCCATTATATATATATATATATATTAATTACGTCATCAAAAAAATGTTATACACTTATCAAAAGATAAGAGAATACATTTTTCGTTTTTAATGATTTTATTTAATTTTTCTATTGTGAGACTTTCACGCTTTTTCAAAGTCATTATCAATACGGTTTTTCCAATCTTCACTTATATAACTATGTTCTCTTAAAACACAGATTGCATCACTCAGAACCTCATAATTTAACTCAGTACCCTCACTATCACAATTGAAAATTAACTGCTCTACTTTCACCGATACCCATATGACTTGCGACATCTACGGCATCAATATTCGCACCTAAGAACACAAACTCCCAACCACACTTATCTTTTTGAACTTCAATCAGTTGTCTAATCATACCATAATCATATTTACGACTTGAATTCTCCATACCATCTGTAATGATGATAAAACATCGTATGTTTTGGAAGATCTTCCTTACGTAAATACTTTCAGAATATTCGATATATGACATATAGCATGACCAATCGTATCCAATAAGGCTGTAGATCCCCTGTCACATAATCTTTTGCCAGTCATTGGACTCATATCTTTTTAAGTCTATACGGTCATGTATAACTTTATTTGTATGATTGAATAAAATGGTTGTAATGAGTGCCTCACCATCTACTTCTTTCTGTTTATCAATCATAGAGTTAAAGCTACCAATCGTATCCTTTTCAAGTCCATGCATCGAGCCACTACGATCTAAAAATAAATACAAGTTCTGTTAAATTCTTTTTCATACACTTACCTCCTAAGGACTTCTCCTTTTGTATGGTTTAAGTGTATCTAGATATTTATTTCTAATGGTCGCTGCAAAGCGACATTTTTATCCACCAATCAAACTTTGATCAAACGCGAATAACGCTTCATTGATTTCATATACATTGTAATTTCCCTGTTTTTACAAAGTATTCGATAATCAAATCAAACTTACTAGAATGTGACAATGCGAATCCAGCTTTTGCAAGCATATCTTGCATTTCATCTAACGATAATTCTAGTGCTAAAGCAAAGGCTAAAACTGTAGGTTTGGATGGTTTATATAATTTATCCGAACGAATCTTGGAAAAGAGTTTTCTATCAATATTAGCTTTCTTATAACACTCCGCATCACTCATGCCACTCTCATCAATTTTTTTCTTAATAACATTTCTGAGAAACTTTCATCAATATCCTCTAGCCAATCTGTTATAGATTTCTGATTGGCAGAACTGAGTGGTACTGACTCCTCTTTCAAACATGCATTCTCAAACTCTCTAAATCTAACTCTTTGTAAAGATGTAGAATCAGAATGTTCATCTACATACCGATCATCAATATACGTTGCAATATCAGAGTATAATTTATCACTAATTTCATATGCTTTACGGTCAAATATAACAAGATATACCATCATCTCATTATCTAATAGAAACTTTCTAATCTGTTCAACAGCAATCCTTAGTGCTTGATCTTTCGGATACCCGTAAATTCCTGAAGAGATTAACGGGAATGCAATGGACTTACAACCATACTCCTTTGCTAAACGTAATGAAGTTGTATAACATGACTCTAATAGTTCCTTTTCACGATGATTACCATCAATCCATCGTGGTCCAACAGCATGAATTACATACATGCATGGTAAATGATACCCTTTGGTAACTTTCGCACTTCCTGTTTCACAACCATTCAGTAACTTACACTCCAAGTAATTCAGGTCCTGCTGCACGGTGAATATAACCATCAACACCACCGCCACCCAAAAGAGATTTATTTGCGGCATTCACTATTGCGTCAACCTTCATCTTTGTAATATCATTTCTAACTATCTCAAAAGGCATACCCATCCTCCATATTCGTAGATTTATTAAAGAGTAATTAATCTTTCATTTCCCTTAGCTCAGAAAATTTATCCCTTAAATTATTATGTATTTTTAAAGGGATAAACTAATTTTACAATCTATATAATAAGCTGCTATTTTTATAATTGATAATCAAAATATCTTTTACACTATCTCTCGAAAAACTTTAGCTAAATAGAATAAAAGTACACTTGTCTATCAGTAACAAAGCATCAAATATTTTTCTTTTTGGTCTTGAACTAAATATATATTATTTTGATCCACACATATTTCTGCAGTATGGTTATAAATACGGTTCATATCATTCAACTTATTAATTATTATTCCTGTTCCTGGATTATTTAATAATGAAAAATCATAAACTGCTTTTTAGTTTTTTATATTAGAGGCATTATAATCTTTTCACCATTATCTTGGAGAAATTCATCAACATTACCATCTTTAATATATGGTATGTTTCCTATAACCTTTCCCAAAGTTTCTCCTGCTACACCTACACCTTTTTAAAAAGATAGGACTCAAGAACAGTACCACCTAATTTCTCTAAATATAACGAACCTTTATCAAATAATTTTCTGTATTGAAACTGTCGATTTAATATTTCAGTTTTAATTCCATTAATATATGCTTCTTTAAAGTTTCCACTAGCATAATCTCCATAAATGATGACAAAGAGTAACTATATAGAGACAAACGATAATATTTAAACTTTTTCCAAGTCAGCAAATATTCTATTAATTTTCGCCTTGATTCAAAAAAATAGTCTCTTCTTTTTCGATAATCGCATCGACCTGTTTTTGATATGCAATCATATTCTTCCTGGCCGTCCTTTGAATGTCTAGCATTTGCTTATGATTACTTGTAATAAAATGTTCATTATCCCAGTTCAATGTATATTTTTGCTATATCTATTAAAAGTTTCTATATCTGCCTCTATTTCTGATTCTTTTTCAAATTGCAAGAATGAGATAATTTGTCTCTGCATTTCTTCAATATTAGATAACTCTTTCTGAATAGAATATAATGCAGCAGCCATCATCATCGTAGATGGATCTAGTGGTGTGCGAAATGTCTCCACTGTCCCAGAGATTGATTCAGCTTTAGATAGTTTGGCTAATTTAGATGTCCCTTTCAGCGATTTCATAGCACCCCAGAAGTTTCCATCTTTAGCATTCTTTAGAGCATCTCCTGTTTCAGCATTGACAATTCTATATAAGCCATCTGTTGCAAAAGATATTTTATGTGTGACCTTTCGCAAAGATGGAATCATAGAACATATTGCAGTTCCTAAAGAACTCAATTCCGCAATTGGAATACTTATACTATTCTCTTGCACAATAGATAGCCTAACATCTTCTAATTGATTGTTTGCATCTACAAGTAACCCTTCATTTTCTGAAGCTTTCTGAATCTCATTTTCTTCCTTTTTATTATCTCATTCATATATTATTCCACTCCCATTTCTATCATATTTTTAGAAACTTTTAATCAGTAGTTTAATTATACTAAATATAGATTGGACTTTTATAAAATATTACAAATCTCAAATAATTTAATATTAAATATATTCACTCGATATCTCGTCTATATGACTATGCTTTCTTATATGTTTTGAATAAACAATAATTTGTACAACAATACATACAAGAATTGATACTGTAATGTACCCTAGCATTTGTGTCACATCTAAATATCCATCAAATATTCTAGCTTTTAAATGAGAATAGCTCTTTTATGATTGTCCCAAACATGCCGTGATCTACTCCTGCTAGCGATGTATTCATATGTTCTAATAATCCATTGATTAGGACATTCCTTTAGCACAATTGTAATCTGACTTGCAGGAAAGATATTGCATACTGTTTGTACATTTTCTGAAAAACTGTGAAATCGGAATATATGCACCAATGATAAATCCCGAGGCTGCAGATAGCATACCAGAGAAGGCACCACTAGCACTTACAGATTTGAAAAATAATACTACTATCATGAAGATTGAAGTTGCTGAGATAGATCCAAGCGCTACAACACCAAACGCCTTTGCAATTTCATCTATCCCTAGATAGATATCTCCTTGCACGCCAATGACTCCAAGTCCAATCGCAAGTATCATACTTGTAGAATCACTGAAGATACTGCCGCAGATACAAAGTACGAAAGATAATCTGCCCTCTTTTTAAGTGGTGTCGAAAGTATGTCATAATCTACCTTATTTTTCTCTATCCTTCACTAGCGTAATTAAACAGTTATACGGAACTGTAATCATTGCGGAACCTAGAATACCTGTTAAGAGGATTAGATTTTGCAAACATATCTTTATCACTTTCATCAATGTGTGACGATAGTCCAGGAAATTGATTCATTACACTATCCATCGAATTTACAAATGTATCTTTTTAAAAATAATAGATACAATACCAGTACAATCATCGATGTTAGTAATGAAAAATATAATAGATTGTTTATCCTTAAAAATAGTAATAAATTTCTTTTTGTTAGTCCTAAAAACCCTCTCATATTATTCACCAAGCTTTTCTACCTGTTAAATTCAGAAATACATCATCCATACTTCCTTTTACAATTTCGTAATCCGTAATTTGATAACGATTTTTGATATAAGAATTCTGTTAAGTTAAATCCCTTTTCTAATTCTAACTTCACGATATAGTGATCAACTTCATACGTATATGTAAAGCCTTTGATTAATTTCTCATTCTCACTGTCTTGTAGTGTGTACCAAATTAATTTTGTGTTTGTATTCTTATTTTTAAACCTGCAGGAGTATCATTTGCGACAATATGTCCTCTATCTAGTATCACCACTCTATCCGCATCTCTGACTTCTTCCATGTAGTGTGTCGTAAGGAATATTGTCATGTGCTTCTCCTTACGAAGATAGTCAATATACTCCCACACTACTTTTCTAGACACTGGATCAAGTCCAGTAGTTGGCTCATCCAAGAAGAGAATCTTTGGGTTATGTAATAATGCTCTAATAATATCGACTCTTCTTCGTTGTCCTCCAGATAGTTTCTCGTACTTACGATTCCAAATACTCTCTAATTCAAACGCATGCATTAATGGATTCAAACGTTCCATAATTTCTTGTTTACTAATGCCATAGTAGGAAGCTCTAGTTAGAAGATTTTTCTTTTACAGTTAGTTTTTCATCTAGAACCGAATTCTGGAAAACAATACCTATATTCTCGCGAATCTTATCATCATCTCTTCCTAACGTATAATCAAATATCTGTACATCTCCTTCTGTTTTATCGAAGATTGTACATAGCATATTAATCGTGGTAGATTTACCTGCACCATTCTCACCAAGAAAGGCGAAGAACTCTCCCTCTTTTACCTCAAATGAGATATTGTCTACGGCAGTTGTCTTATCATATTTCTTTGTTAAGTTTTTCACTGTAATTGCATTCATAGTAATAACTCCTCCTGAATCGTTTTTCTTTCTGATTGCATAGTATCACTGTGAAACAATAAAAAAGTGCTACTCTACCAACCTGCATATACAGGCTACTGAGTTGCACATTTTCTTTTAAACACACCTATTTTCATTATCTAATTTTCTTATTCCGAATCGTGCATGTCTTTGATTGCTTCATTGATTTTTATCTCATCTGATTTAGCAATCCATGCAGTAATGATCCATACAAACACATAGATAATACCGTACATGATAACAATCTACGTACATCAAATAAATCTCCATACCAATCAAAAGATAACCGCATAGAACTACAATTCCACCAACTAATATAAAGTGAATCCCAATTCTCATCCACATAACCTTTTTCTCTAATGAATCTAAATCAAAAGGAAATAAGTAGGTAATGAACATAGAAAACCAGTTAAACAAATAGAAATAGGAATATACCAACCTAACACTAGTGTCTCTGAGCCTGAAATAAAATGTTGGATAATCATTTGTATCCCTAAGTCCAAATAGAATGGCTCAGAAATCATAATCGTCTGATTAAAGATAATTTTTGCTTTATTCATGTTATAATCCCAGCCTTTCTTTTAGTTCTTTCACATAACTTCTTGCGATGATTACCTGCTCACCATTTAATAGTTCTGCTGTCATCCTACCATTAATTTCAGACTTAACAGATTTAATCTTTTCGAATATTGATAATCATTGCCTTTGCGGCTCTGAAGAAATTACGAGTTAATTCACTTTCAAGTTCATATAGTCGATATGAAACTTCAAGAGTATTATCCTTCGTATAGATATATGTTCTCTTATCAACAGATTCGATGTAGTAGATTTTTATCAATCTGACACATGACAGTCTGATCATTTTAAACGTGCAGCAATCACACGACAGTTATTCTCAAGTGTATCGATTGCACTTTTGAATCGTGTCAGTCACTTTAACAACACTCTAACTCAGCATGTTCATCATCATATGAATTTACTTTTTAATATTAACTTTCAATATATCACCATCCGATTCTAATAAATGATATCTTCGTATCATTACTATATTGAATACCCATATGTTTACTCTTTAAAAGTAAACATATATTTTTCTAAATGGTTTAGATTTGCCTAGCATGATGTCGCTAATTTTGCCTATTTACAGAAATAAATCAAGGGTTAAAAAGTAGTTTCGAGGCCTCGACCTATCAGTTTCCAGAAACATCATTAATGCTTCAAAACCCCTTGATATTATAGCGTTTCTAAAAATAGCTCAATGTACGGTGTCTGTCGGCGCAAAAATAATTAACGTGCCCTTTATTTATAAGAACGGCACCATCGTGTCAACCGAATATACTTCTATAAATCATCGCCAAAATAAACTAGACTATCTCTGTTTGATGCATAAATCATGGTTATCCCCAAAGTATTAAGAAGCTTTTTATTCCATATATTAGCATTAACCTTATTCACTTGCTTTGCCTTTTAATCCTTTATAATCTTCATCCGTAAAATACACAGCGTACTTAGGACTGATTGGCATATAGAATTCTGTTAATTCGATATTGAAATACACCGCGTATTTGAAAATAAAAATTCTCTGTTGCTTTCAAAATATAGCAATTTAAATCTTTAAGTCGCTCACGAATCTGAATTACTCCACCACTCTTAGGATGAGCAGAAAAACATATTCAAAACGTACTCTAACATGAGTTTTGTATCTTCTGTCGTATAATGTTTTTTCTTCCCAGCATCATAAAACAGCTCTTCAAAAGTGCTATCTCCAGTTCTTTCAAAATGCAAGCCACCAATAGCTTCTTTTACCATCGGAAACATTATTGGATTTCGGATCAACATTACTGCCACCATTGTACAGAGCAAATTATGATCTTTGCGCTTTAGATTACCTTCCTCATCTAGCTTTAAACCTCTAGATTTGATTCTGAGGCAATTCGCTACCCAGATTTGACTCCATGATCTCCAAATGCATCTTCTAAATTTCTATAAACATCATCTGGCTTAGCATGAACCTCGTATAAATTATCAATACAATTTATAAATTGTATCTCATAAGGTTTTATTTGCCTAAGTATATCCATACCATATACAACTGGTTTTGATGATATATAGTCAGATTGTAAGATGCTTTGTTTTACTGACCATTGTCTCATATATACTTGCGGAACATAATGCTCGCTTGTATGTTTTTCTCTGGCCTTTAACACTTTATTACTCATATCTTTTTAGCTATCACTGTTCAGATTGAGCATTATACGACTGCTTGATAATCTCCATCACCTGTTCAATGTCAGAGGTATGTTCAAAGAACAGTTCCACGTTTCCATTACCCCATCTTCCTAAGCCGGTTATATCTCGGCATATACCATCTGGATCATATACTTCTGCATATTTCATATTGATGAAATACGCAACTGATTTTTCTGAACAACAATGTCCACAAAATTTGTATCCAGTTTATATGCTATGTAGAGCTTTTTAAACTCTCTACGTACATCAGTGCCAAGATTCATTATTCTCTTATCTAACAATTGATACAGTGTCTTTGTGTGTAAATTAAAGTCATACGACTCTACCGAGTAGTTTGTCGCTGGTTTTTCTTCAACTTGATAAGGGGCTAAGCTTGCCTTAGCAATTGATGGATATTTCCATATCTCAGCAGCCTTAGCAGCGAGCTGCTTAGCTCTTTTCCTGAATTTGTTCTTTTCGTCCATTTTGTCTGCATAACAACATACTTATTCAGTCTAAGAGCACTCTGCTTGAAGCCACCATCCATATCCATTTTTCCATGAAGGAATGATCGCTCATCTCGGAATTGTATGCAGTTAATGTAAGATTACCAATAGTGTGAAGATACTTCTGTATCTCCTTCCAATCCGCGCCAAGTTCAGCTGCCATTCAGCACTCATCTTTGGGTTCTGAGGGCATGATGTGCTCGATGTATAATTTTCGATATTGATAGATACCTTATTCTCATGCTCCTCTAGATGACGAAGAATAAAAGCTTCTCTGACGCATATTGTATACATCACGAGCAACAAACGCTGTGGTAAATTTCTCATCATCCGGAAATTCTTTATATGTTTGAAGAAGAACAAAATATGCTCTTACAGAATTCATATAATCATCACTACGGATAGAATTCTTGAATGTAGCAAATGTTTTTATTAAGAGAGTTAGTTGGAATTTCGCAAATATTTCTTCTGAGAACGTAACTGATGCACATGCTCAAAAATTTCCTTTAAACCGTTATCATCGATAACACATGTGTCCTTATCATTATGTACCTTAAGTAAAAATGGATATGCAACTTCCATTCTCAATTCGCTGATATCGGCATAAAGATTCTTCAAAACAGGATCTGTACTTCTTGCAAAAATCATATTTGTATAATATCCTGCATAATCTAATAAATCTTGACAAAGCTCTCTTACGTTTCCGAATTCACAGTTCAAATGGTAAAGTTTGAATTCTTCATATACATGATCCTGCTTTTGGAATTCTAGCAAACTTCATTATGAGATAATCCCTGAAAAAAATTTATCCATAGTGGATTCCTGCTTTTCATAATCAAACAGCAATTCCATTGGTCTCCACAGATGCTCATAGACATATCTCTGCTCTGACGGTTCAAGCCCCATCAAAACATAGTTTCTAATCAAATCTGACTCTGTCAATTCTTTACCTGTAGAGTTCAAGCTCTCGAAAATAGCCTGCGCATCATCTAAAGCTCTATCAAGTGTAATATTGACAATTTGGAGCTTACCGATTGACTCATATACTTCTTCGGTTTGATTTCCAGCTTCTCAATCTGGTCTGCAAAAATTTTAAGTTGGTAAGTAGACGAGAATTAGTATCATCCTTGATAGGTTTCTTTTCAATTAAGTCCACCAGTATATCACGATCTGCTTCTGTCAGCAGAAGCTTATATCTATCATCACCATCTTCGTACTCATTTTTAAGCAGAGTATTATCAATCCTCTTTGCATTAATAGTTTGGCCTTCAGGATGATTCTCTGCATAGTCACGAAGAGCTATTAGTAACAACGTCAACGTAGTAATTCTCTGTTGTCCATCTATAATCATATATTTTTGAACACCTGTCGGCATTGCTTGTTCTGCAATATTTACAATCGACCCAACAAAATGCCCATATTTATTTTTCTTTTGCATATCAACGATATCCGTCCACAGTCTCTGGCACTGTGCGAGATTCCAACTGTAGTATCTCTGATATATAGGAATCAAGAATTGTTTATTACCATTTAGAATGGCATAGATATTTCCTTTTGTAGCATCCATCTCAACATCTCCTATCGCTTATTCTCATATTGGCTAATACGTTCAGCTACTATTACGGGTGTACTTTGATTAAGAGAATAGTTGATCTTATTATCTGATTCCATATTCCCTTCTAAATCTATATTATCAGTCCAAAAGTTCACACTGTGTCATGACCGTTTTCAACTGCGTCATCCATTCCATCAGGAGGATATCTATGGCTTCTAAGAAGCTTCTTTATCATCATACGCATTCTAGCTCTTGCAGAATCACGTTTCTGCCAATCAATAGTGCGATTTTTTCTAAGTATATCTGCGAGCTCTTTGGTGATGGCAATCAACTCTTCGTTTTCGTAGAAGTCCTTGATGGCCTGCGGTTTCGTAAGAGCATCATAGAATGCAAGCTCGTCTACAGTGAGGCCAAGTTGCTCACCTTCCTATATGTGCTTCTGCAATCTGCTTTTGCAAGGTTCAGAAGTTCTTCGATGACCTGCTCATTTGTAAGCATTCCATTCAGGTACGCATTCATTACCTGCTGAATAATTTCACTGAACTTCTGAGACTTCACAACATTTGTATGCTTATAGATTTTGAGCTGATCAGAAATCAATTTTCTTAAGTAATTCCACTGCAAGGTTTTTCTCTTTCATCTTAGAAATTTCATCCAAAAATTTAGGATCAAACAGGTTGAACTCTCCGGATACATCTGAGAACAGATTGATAACGCTATCACTCCTTACGCTGGCCTTAAGCAGCTCATTGACCCGTGCATTCATTTCAGGAAGAGAAATCTTTTTACCTTCTCCCTGGTTCATAATTCTTGTAACAAGAATTCTGACAGATTCAAAGAAAGCTGCTTCAATCCGAAGTTCTCTTTCTACAAGTGATGAGCACAATGATAAAGCCTGCTTTAAAAGAAGTGATTCTTTTAAGTAGTCCTCACGCTCTTTTTCTCTAATCGGTACAACGATAAAAGTTAACTGCCCCACTGATAGCTCTGAGATCTTTCAAGATCAGTTCCTTTCATGAAGTTTGAATAATCGTATCCATGGAACAAGTCTCTACAGATAGAAAGTTTCTCTAAGAACTTAGGATATGCCACCTTAGCAATATCTGTGTCTCCGTAGTTCTTCTTATCACGAGCAGTATAATCATTCATAGCCTGTTTTAATGCAGATGCAATTCCTACATAATCTACAACCAGACCACCTTCTTTATCACCAAACACACGGTTTACTCTGGCAATAGCTTTGCATCAAGTTATATCCACGCATTGGCTTATAGACATACATTGTTGCAAGGGAAGGAACATCAAATCCTGTAAGCCACATATCTACGACAACCGCAATCTTGAGCGGACTATCGTTATCCTTGAATTTCATAGCAAGTTCATCTTTATGACGCTTATTTCCAATGATCTGATTCCACTCTCTGGATCTTTGTTGCTGCTAGTCATTACGACTGCAACCTTATCTTTCCAACCAGGTCTTAGTTCAAGAATTCTCTTATAAATCTTCATTGCGATTGGACGTGAATATGCAACAATCATAGCTTTTGCCCTGGTAAGTAAGTTTTTCTCTGTAATTCTCATAGTGGTCGAGAATATCACCGACAAGAGAATCAATTGTCTTATCATTTCCAAGGATAGCTTCCATCTGTCCCAGTTCTTTTTTACTTCTTTCAATGACACCAGAATCAGCATTTTCTGCCATTATGTCATATTCCTGGTCAATCAGATGAAGTGTAACCTCATCGAGCTTTAACTTAATTACGACTTTCATAATATACCGGTCTTGTGGCACCATCCTCTACTGCCCTGAGTCATATCATAAATATCAATATAATCACCAAATACTTCCCTTGTGTTTCTATCTTTCATAGATACCGGAGTACCAGTAAATCCAATATAGGTAGCGTTTGGTAATGCATTGCGAATAATACGTGCCGAACCGATTTTAATTTCACCAGTTTTCTCATTTACTCGTTCTTTTAATCCATACTGACCTCTATGCGCCTCATCCGCCATAACGATAATATTTCTACGTTCAGACAAGCAGTCAAATGATTCTTCAAACTTCTGCATTGTTGTAAAAATAATTCCATTTACCTGTCTACCTTCGAGAAGCTCCTTTAAATTCGCTCTACTTGAAGCATGCACTGGTTCCTGTCTCAGGAAATCTTTACACTTCATAAACTGACCATAGAGCTGATCATCCAAATCATTACGGTCAGTAACAACTACAATTGTTGGGGTATTTAAAAGCAGTCTGTAACAAATGCGCATAGAAAACCATTGATAAAGATTTACCACTGCCCTGTGTATGCCAGAACACACCACCCTTACCATCTGTTTCTAATGCGTGCTTTGATGATTCAATCGCTTTGTTTTACAGCAAAAATACTGATGGTACCCTGCTAATATTTTGAAACGTTTTAAGCCTTCATTTTGAGAAACAAATGAAGTTCTTTATAATATCAAGCAAGCGTGCTCTCTCAAACATTCCTTCAAAGAAAGTATCAAATTGAGCATACTGCGTATTTTCATAATTTCCATCTTTTGTTTTCCACTCCATAAAGCGGTCTTCTCCAGATGTGATAGTTCCGGCTTTCGATGTCAAATGATCACTCATAACACAGATACAGTTATATATAAACATGGACGGAATCTCATGCATATAATTTCTAATCTGCGTATATGCTTCAGAAGCATCTGTTTCTTTTCTTGATGGGGATTTTAACTCAACAAGAACGACAGGAAGTCCGTTTAAAAACAAAAGTACATCCGGACGTTTATTGCTATTTTCGATAAAGGTCCACTGGTTGGCAACTACATAGGAGTTATTGTCAGGATTACTGTAGTCGACCAAATACACAAGCCCGGAACGCTCTTCACCTTTCACAAAATAGCGCACTTCAATACCATGCTGAATATAGTCCATAAAAACAGCATTTTTTTGAACCAACTCACCATTCTCAAAGCTATGTAATTTATATAATGCATCTGCAATTGCATCATCTGGCAAATTCGGGTTCAGGCGATACAAAGCTTCCTCTAATTCTTTTTCATATAATGGACTATGTAAATCACGCGCTAAATCAGGTGCATATATATAGCGATATCCCATTTCTTGAAACAGCTCTATTACTGAATTTTCATAGTCTGCTTCAGTATAAAATCCTGACATAATCGACTTCCTCCTATTTCATTATCTCTGACTTCAAATTGCTAAGTATTGTTTGCGACAAAACCATTCTGGATGTCAGCTTCTTTTTTGTATTATAATCTTCGAGCAATATGTATTTGCGATTTCCAGCATTAACAACATAAACGTTGCTATGTGCTAAAGAATTACGAATATGCCTTAGTACACACGCATAATCTTTTTCGTCTTTGCATTTTCTTTTACAGATGATTGATTTAATTTTTCTACTAACCTCTTGGCTCATTCCTAACCCGTTTTTATCTAGGGAGGCTTCGAAAGCGCATAGCTATCTGCGTAAATCTTAAAGTTAGAAAAACATATTACTCGAAATAACTCTATTCCAATTGTCGACAAGTCTTTCTTCGGAAATAACTGCTGCAGTCGATGATTCAATCGTTGGGGCAGAATGCATAAAGAAGGAAAATAATCGACGTAGCTTATCATCATCGATTTCAAAAGGCTTTAGTATGTTCTTGTTTCATATCTCTTATATTCATCGATAAATCCTCCTTTACTTCATATAATAAATAAGAATTTACAGCTTCAAGCTCAAACATTATTTACTGCATGGTTTGAAACTTTTGAACCTTTTTGACGCTGTGGTTCCAGACTCTTGGCAACAAATCACATTAGGTGATATTGCGGAAATCAAAACAAACAGCTTTAATCCGCAAAAGAATCTAGATGTACTGATTGAACACTATAGTATTCCTGCTTTTCGATGAGAATAAATATCCTATTTTTGAATATAGTTCAGGTGTTAAAAGCAATAAATATATTTTATCAATAATTCCGTGATGATTTCAAAACCGAATCCTGATACTAAGCGTGTATGGAGACCCTATGTGTCTGTCTGACTTAGCTGTATCATCTACTGAATTCATCATTTTGAACCATACAATCCTAAATATAAGGATTATGTTTATTCTGTAATTATAGCCAAGGTTTCACGGATTGGATGTGCTCACATACAACTGGATCAACCAATAGTCGTCGAAAGAACGACTCCTGACTACAGCTGAATTACAACTTATGGATGCTAGATGAGAGCATAGAGAAATTTCAATGCAGTAACCCCAATGTATGATTTGATTTCTCAAAACTTATGTCAAAACCAAGAACTAATCTCTTTAAGAGACAGCCTACTTCCAAAAACTAATGTCAGGAGAGTTGGATGTCTCTGAGATAGATGTTTAAGTAGCTAAATTCTTATTTACATCATTATTTAATTCAATTTTTGATCTATCTCATATAAAAATGTACTAATTTTTCTCTGTTCATCAAGATCTTTCGGATAAGAGATAATGATCTCATCCATAAGTCTTTTCTTATTGATTTCAGTTTGACCAGTGGACCCCTCAGCTAATCCTTCAATTTCTGGTTGATGTGATTTAACAGCATAGCCATAATATAGCGGATCAATTTTTCATTATTTTCATGAATAATCATAGACGTCAACAGTTGTTGGATCAGCAACTTCCATCATCTGAGCAACTCTTCCAGCAGTTCCCTGTACCTGTTGAATTTATTAACACATCGTACTTTTTGAACATATCGTTCCTCCGGAACCTTCTTTTTCTCCAAATCATGAAATCTAACAGTTTCATATGATATCTTATAATCTCTATTACATTTTGATTCAAAAACATAAATGGCATTCTCACTATCTTCTTCAGTATATTTTGGAGCAATACCTTTAGCCATATACTCCAGTTAATTCACTAAGTGGTTCTAAAATCATATCAGCCATAATTGAACTCTCCTAACCTATATATTTTCGATGAGCAATTTTAACATTGCTCTGTTTTACCATCGCATATTGCAATGTCGTATCTATTCGTTTATGCCCTAAAAGCTGCTGAAGTTGTTCTATAGGCATTCCCTTATCAATAGCCATCGTAGCAAGTGTTCGTCGGAACTTATGTGGATGAACCTTTCTATACCGAAATTTCTTCCTATTTCTCTAAGCCTTGCTTCAATTCCACCTATTTTCATTCTTGCATATGGTGCCCTTAACGACACAAACAGCGCCGGATTATCATCCACTCTACTGTTTAAGTATTCTTGCAAGTGAATCTTTGTCCTTGCATCAAAGTATACCATTCGCTCTTTGCTACCTTTACCAAAGACTACACACTCTCGTTCTTCAAAATTAATATCCTTTCGGTTTAACAGCACCAATTCTCCAATTCGCATTCCGGTCGAGGCCAGAATATCAATCAATGCAAGATCACGTAATTCAGTACAGCTATCTCATTGTTTCTAAATTCTCATCAGAATAAGTCTCTTTTATTTTTGTAGCAGACTTTACTCTATGGATTCGTCTAACCGGACTTTTGACGATATAGTCCTCATCCTCCAACCACGAGAAGAAGCTTGAAAGAATACGACGGATATTATCTATCGTAACCTTGCTTGAATTCTTCTCTATCTGATAACCTGTGAGATACTCTCTCAAATCATCCGTTTCGATTTCTTTCACAGGCTTTGCTACCTTATCAAGCATTACTTGAATCGTGTTCCTATAGTACACAAGTGATTTTTCAGAACAACCTTCGATCCTCTTAGCAGATAAAAAGCTTTCTAGCAAATCTTCACTTGTATCTTCTTGAACATTAGAGCCTACAATTATTTCTTTATCAAAAAGAGCATACTCCAATGTTTGTTGTAGTTTTTGAAGTTGTGCATTGTTGATGCATCCAAGCATTCCTTGCACTACTTCATTGATAAGTTTTGTTTCATAGTCTATTCTCCTTTTTGTTAGAGAATGACTACGGAGTGGCAGTCCCCTATATTAACTCCCGCACTCAGAAGCTATGTAGTGTAAACTAAGAATTTAGAGCAGCAAGCTCAAGTGCTATATAAATCATGGTTCATTGATTTTAATCCTTTCAATGGACAATGTCCAGATTCATGGACTCAAGGAACAATTGATGATCTCTGTAAATCGATGGGATATGCGGCAAACTCTCACCATACAAAAAGAGAGTATTATGGTGGGAAGATGTCATTTATCACTATCCCTGATATGCATGGCAATGTATACATAACTGCAACAGAGCGATATTTAACCGAAGATGAGTGAAAATCTCAACCTAAAGAAAACTCTATCAATCAACAGTATTGCTGTTAGTTGTATTGGCACTGCTGGACTTGTATCTCAATCTCGAGAACCAAGTCAGACAAATCAGCAGATTAACTCGATTATTCCTAAGGAGAATTATTCACCATACTATATTTTCCTTTTGATGCAAACTCTTTCCGGAAGAATTAATAGTCTTGGACAGAGCGGGAAGTACACAGTGAATTTGGAATAAACACAGTTTGGTAAAAAGTAGATGTCCTAATTCCACTCAGTAGAGGCTATGCAAAAGTTTGATGATATAGTGGAACCTCTATTTTCTTTTAATACTTGCAATCTGAAAGAAAATATACGATTATCAGAGCTTAGAGATGCATTATTGCCAAAACTAATGTCGGGTGAAATCAACGTCTCAAACATCACTCTTTAGCTGCTAAATTTTATTTATTGCATTATTCAACGCTATTTTGTCATCAAGAGCCCTTAGTATACTTCCGATTTCCCTTTGCTCTTTGATATTAGGCAAATCTATAACCAAAATCAGCAACTACATCAGTTTTGTACTCTTTGGCGACCTGATGACCCCACCATAGATTTAATTGCTGGATTGCGGAACCAATGGGCTACAAATCAAATAATACAGAAAATCAGCACCACTAACACCTTCAATAGCACGAAAAACAATGTATTCAGTTGATCCAAAACCAACTTCATCATCATCCAAAATAGAAACCTTTGAAATTTTTCCATTCTCCAAACAAGGTGTTATTCTTGCCATTATCGTGTCACCATTTCTAAATTTAGTTCCACCCTTATACTCTTCCAGAATAAATTCCGGAATATCCCTACAAAATGGTTGCAATTTATCCATTGGTACTTTTTGCCATGATGTTTTTGCCAATACTTTCTTTGGGATTGATATGAGCAATTTCGGATAGCTTTTTTATACACCAATTACACTTCATACCCAATCGCTCCCAGTTTCTTTCTGATTTCCTCTTCCAATTTATGAGATTTTTCAAACATTCCTGAAAGCTCTGAGGTCAGTTTTGTTATCTTTTCCTCAAAAAGGTTCACCATCATCTTCTTGCTCTTCAATACCAACTATAGCGTCCAGGTGTAAGGATATAATCCTGTTTTGTAATATCCTCAAGTGAGGCAACTGCACAGAAGCCTTTTGATATTTTCAAGTGTTCCATTTTGAAATGCAGTAAAATGATATCAGTTAACTTTTGAATATCTTCCTCATCAAAAATCTCTATGTTTACGGTCAACCATGTGGCCCATCTTACGAGCATCGATAAAGAGAGTCTTTCCTTTTCGCTTCTTATTCTCTGAAAATGAACCATAGGGTAACTGGAATTAGTTACGCTATAGAACAGCTGGTAGAGCATCGCACGATACCTCTCGATTAAGTCATCTCTATAATTTTCTTTCTAATTTCACCTTCACCACTTGTTTGAGTTGAAAGTGCACCAGTTTTGCAAGTACCAGACCAATCTTTCCGTTTGGTGCAGGTGATGGATCATATGCTGAATCCATGCGTAGTTGGCATTACCTGCTGGAGGTAATCCATATCCCAACGCTTATCATCCTGTAAAGCCTCTTGTCCCCAAGGATGATAATTGAACGGAGGATTCGCAAGGATAAAGTCTGCTTTTAATGTTGGATGCAAATCATCAGAGAATGTATCTGCATTGTAAGGACCGAAGTCAGCATCAATACCACGAATAGCCATGTTCATCTTAGCCATCTTCCAAGTATCCGGATTTGCTTCCTGACCATATACAGAGATAGCGCCTCTCTTTGAGCCATGTGCTTCAAGAACTTCTCGCTCTGCACGAACATACCACCTTGATCCACAGCAGCAATCGTATACTCGAGCAGTTTTCAAAAGGCTTCAAAATAGATACAAGTGTTTTTACAACACTTGATGGTGTATAGAATTCACCACCACCAACACCTTCTTTTTCTGCAAACTGTGCAATACAGTATTCATATGTACGGCCAAGCAAATCTTCGCTTGCTTCTGTATCCGACATATCAATGTTGTTGGTAAAGATATTCTACAACATCTCCTAATACTTTCTTGTCAAGATCAGGACTTCCGCAATTTTTAGGAAGAACATTTTTAAGATTTTTATTTTTCAGCCTCGATAGCTCTCATAGCAGTATCGATAACTGTACCAATCTCTGGGCTATGAGCTGCAGCAGCGATTGTGCTCCATCTTGCTTCTTCCGGAACGAAGAATACGTTTTCCATTGTGTAAGCATCACGATCATCTTCAAATCCATCACCCTCTTCTACAAGTTGTTTATATCTCTGCTCAAATGCTGTAGATATATATCTTAAAAAGATGAGTCCTATAATAACTTTTTCTGTATGCTGCTGGAATATGTCCCTCAAAGGACGCATGCTGCATCCCAGATTTGTTTTTCAAAGCCAATGTTGGCATTTGTCTTTTAGCCATACCTATTCTCCCAACTATAATATTTTTACTAGTCGACTATATGTAATCTCTTCAATCAGCTGCATCAATGTTTCTTTAAAAATTTGATTTTGTGATTTTAAGTCTCGTTTCCACTTTGCATTCGGACTACCCTTGGATAGACTTTCGAAGTTTCAAGTTCTGCGATAATGCTTCCACTATCACCTTTTTCCTCGTCCACTATGTGGAGATGGGACAAATAAACCATACGATACTGTGTGTATATTGCATTTTCTTAAAATCATATTTTTGAATTGCTTCATAATTTAAGCAAAATTCAAATCTATTCTTATCTAACCCGAGCTTCTTAGCCACACTAAGAAGAACCTCTTCCTTTACTTCAGTTCCACCGACAACGATTATTTTGCCGTCTTTATAAGAGTAGAAGTCATCTTCCTCTTGAAGCAAGTCTGACATGCCCAGCATTTCAAAGAATTCTTCTAACTGTCCTGTTCTATTTAATTTAGAAAGAATTGCTGTGATTTCATCCGGAATCCGAGCCATAAGCTCATCTTCTAAATCAGAGAGTTCAATAATTGACAACGCCATATTTTAACCCTCCATGAAAATGTTCTGTAACTCAGGCGTAGCCTTTGAAGCTTATACTCAGCACCTTTATTTCATCAACTTTTGTCAAATACTTTTCTGCAACTTTATTCTGCTGTTCAATCGGCGGATTAGGAATCAGAATCTTTTTCAAGCTTTCTACCGGAATACTTGGAATCGTTGCTCCAACTGTAATTCTGGATAATGCAATCGTTCCTTCTTCACTTTCAAGATAAGCCTTCACAAAATATGGATTTGCTTTGCTTTCATCCAATTCAATGATATACAGAGATTGCCATTAGCTAGTATTTTCTGACCTTCTTCCACAGATGCTACAGCTACTTTTACAGGAGCGCCATTCTTAGAAACAACTAAAACATTATTCTTCAAGCAGTATTTCTCTTGTTTTCGTCAAGCTCCTTCCAAATAAGGGAGTTCCTCAGCTGATCAGCCCATTCTGAATATTAGAAATTTAAGTATTGGTATGGCGCTCGGATTATCAGATACCATCTCATCCAAAACAGATGCCTTTATTTGTGCGCCTCTAGTTATATTTTTAATAATATCGACAAACTGAACCCCATTCCTAACCTTGATCTGAGTTTGCAAATACCTAGACGGATTAACTGCGTAATCCATATTTGCTATTTCGGAGATGGTAACTTCCTTTGAAAATTCGCTATTCTGTATCAAAGCATATTGATGATGTTTGACGATTGCCTCATCGCTAAACTCATTTTGTCTTCTTCCAACTGTAGCAAGATTCGCTCGCATCTACAATTCTCACCGTTTTCAAAATTATTTTTGCTTAACACCAAAATCGAAGTAGCAACTGATGTGGAAGGAAACATATTTTGAGGCAAGCCTATTACAGCTCAAGATATCCCATCTTGATAAATTTTTCACTGGATTTGCTTACTAACGCCACCATTCCACGTTGTTCCGTTAGTGGTCAATACAACCGCTTTACCTCCCTCATTCAAGCGATTTGCCGCATTAAGAATAAAGCACCAATCAGCAATCGAAATTTTCTTCAACTCTGAATCTGTTCATCAAACAAAGCTAGTTGATTCTCATCGCCAAGCATATACTTTGCTCTAATTCCCCAAGGATGATTGCAGAAAATTTTATCAAAATGTCTTATCCCTAGCTAATTTCCAACGCTGAGCAAAGTTCAATTTCGATATTATCTGGAAATCAGTGATAATCTAATTTCTGAAATCTCTTTTTGCTTGTGTGTTAATTTCTACTCCATATAAAGACATTTTTATCTTGTACTGCTGTATATGCAAGAAAAGCTCCCATACCGCTACACGAGATCAGCGACTTTTTCTTTTTCAGGTTTCAAAATTTCATAGAGCTAATTTGACAACACTTAATGGAGTTTCGAATTCAGCTTCAAATCTTCCAGCATTGCTATTTGTATGCCATAACACAACCGCAAGCAAAGCTTCAACGGTTAACTCCTTTGAAATTTCTATTACATTAACCCAATAAGACTCTGTGGTTCGATTCTTTCAAAAGTATCTATGTGCCTCAGGCAATTTGCAATCAACATTTCTTTAAATCACTGCCTTCTGCACACCTTCTTGCGAGATATGCCAAATAAGAGTGCTAATAATCTTCGAACCTGACACTAGTCAAATCCTCTCAGCTTTGAAGCTATAGTCCAGCATTATCTCTCAACATTTTCAAATTCTTTCGTCCTTTAAGAAATTAATATCCAAAATAATCATCTCATGGTTTTTCATAACCTATTTGATAATTCTGATTCTATCACACATTAATTTGGTTGTAACAACCAAATTTTTGGTTTTTAATAACCAAATTATTATTTGCTTTTATTTTGTATGTTTTATTCTTATATTCTTCAATCACTGTATCATGTGAGAAAATCTTCATCTTATTTTCATACTGGAATATCTAGCCACAGAACATAGGACTGAACTGTACTTTTACAGTCGCTACATATCTGTTATGACCTGTTTCCATCATTGTTGCTACTTTCACGTCATTACACTAACAGACACTATATTTACTTAGTGGGTAACCCTTGTTAGCAAACAGACCGTCTCCACATGTGTTGTCCATAGGATAGGAACACAAATTATTAACCTCGTCGCTTGATTGAGGATACAATTTGTTGTCAGTTTCCTCATTAACTTCCTTGGCATTTTTTTCTTCTGCTCTTGAATAATCTTCCGTCCTGAGAATCTTTTTTTCCCAGTCTTATATATGATAGTAATCATTGCAGGATCAATTTCTTCTTCATCGTTAGTTCCCCCAATGATGATTTTATCTACTATACTTTCAAATACAGCTCTATCAAATTCCTCAAGGTATTTATTGGACTCAAGTAATTTTTTAAAACCCTCAAGCCTTTTCTTCAACGCTTTTTTCATCAGTAAGTGTTACTTCTAAAGTCCTTTTTTTCTGCAAGTAATTTTCTCTTTACTAATAGCTATTTCATTATACTTGTCCTGATATATATCCATGCTGATTGACTCATTCAGCCTTAACTCAACAAGATCCTTTTCTTTCTTTAGTATCTTATCAAGTTGATTTGTTATCTTCTTCAGGTCTTTAGCTAAACTGTTGTCTTTCAATTCTTCTTCCACAGTTTTAAGGAATTCATTAGTAATTTCCACATTATTGTGGCATACCTGACGATAGCTTTCCATGAATGCTTTTTCTATGGCTTCTTCTTCAATCCCTTTACTATGCGGACAATACTTCTTTCCGTTTTTAGTAGCATTGACACACTGCCATATAACTTTTGTATACTCTGAACTCGAATGCCAATTTCTTCTTGAAAGATTATGACCGCAAAATCCACATTCAAGCATGCTGCTAAAAGCATATTTTCTTGAATACTTTTCTCTCTTACCGCCATTATTAGCAACGGTATTTCTGTTTTTTGACCTTCTTAATCTAATACCTTGAGCTTTTTCAAAATCTTCTTCCGAAATGATTGGCTCGTGATGGTTCTCTATATAAAACTTATCCTGTTCTCCGAAATTATCCAATCTTCTCTTTGAAATAGGATCAACCGTATAGGTCTTTCCCATCATAAGATCCCCTTTATATTTCTCGTTTTTTATGATTCCTAAAACTGTTGTTTCCGTCCATCTTTTATTTCCTCTTGGCGATAAATATCCTTGTTCTTCAAGTTCTCTGGAGATTACCATACCGCCAACACCTTCAATATATCTTCTGAAAATATATCTTACAATCTCAGCTTCTTTTTCATTGATAGAAATGCTTTTAGTTTCCGGATCATAGTCATAGCCTAAACACCCTTGAAAGCCGACCATTTCTCCTCTTTCCATCTTCATTCTCAAACCTTTTTTGACATTGGCTGAAATGTTCTCTACTTCCTGTTGCGCAACTGAACTTAAAATTGTTAAAAGCAACTCTCCGTCCATTGTTAAGGTGTTTATGTTTTCCTCTTCAAAAAAGACCGCAACATTAAACTCTTTCAACTTTCTTACATACTTTAAGGTGTCTAATGTATTTCTTGCAAATCTTGATATAGACTTTGTAATTATCATATCTATATCGCCGTTCATACAGTCATTTATTAATCTTTGAAAGTCAATTCTTCGATCAACCTGTGTTCCTGTTATCGCTTCATCAGCATATATTCCGGCAAGAGTCCACTCTTTATTTTTCTTGTATAAATTCTGTGTAATGTTCTACCTGAGAATTATAGCTGTTAATCTGATCTTCAGTATCCGTACTAACTCTGCAATACGCTGCCACTCTCTTTATTGAGCGTTCAACACAGCCTGATGCAGTTCTTTTCAGTGTGGTATCACCTTTAATAACTTTTACATCTTTCTTCACTGCATCCGCCTCCTTTTTGTATCTCTCTATGCAGTTCTATTATACCACACTCGCAAAACATTATAAATATAATTCTGTTGAAATGTTGTACTTTTTCATCAGTTTTAACTTTTATCTTTCTGTATTCAATATCGTTTTAGTAAATGTTTAGAAAGCAAGATAGATAGCATAGATAATTGGAGGCTATATCTTAATAGTTCATTATTCATTCTAAATCCTCCTTGTTAAAATTCATTTTCTAAGTTTTTATGACATTGATAGGTGCTTGGCAGCAACATAGGAATCTCACCTCCGCCCCTTATTCAGACGAGCCGGCTTAAACTATTGAAGTATCATTATCACTACTTGTCATCATCGAACAGATTGCCACCTCTGTTTTTTATGTATTCTTATTTATCGCTCACTTTCTTGTATCCTTGTCTTTGACCAGTATTCATAAAACCAAAATTTCTTTCAGCAGAAAGGTCATGGCGTAAGTCATAATCCTCCACTAAGTAGATAAAAGTCCCTACCTTGGTCTATTCAGTTGTCAAAGAGCAAATATTTGAAAGGGATTTTTTCTTTACATTTTCCTATTTGCCATAAAGCAGGCGTATCTCTTATCAAAAGTAAAGGAGGTCAAACTCCCTTCACTTTACATAAGGAAAAATTTGACCCCTTTGGTTACCGAAGTTTTAAAGTTCTTCGATGAATTTTTTTCAGCTTTTTCAAGAATTTTTGTTTCTTCTTTTGATTAAAGCTGGATGTGTAATACTTTTTGAGCTTTGCCACTGAACGAACCGTTTCATCATTGAAATACAAAGCGTTCAATAATATCTCTTTCTTCTGCATTGAGCCTTGATATAGCATTTCTGACTGCTTCAATCATCATCTGTGTTTCAACAATCTTTTTCTACATCAACGCTTTCATCGACAATATTATCTACAAAAGTGTCCATCATGATCCAATGATGAAAAAGAGCAAGTGGTTTTTTCTTGTCCACCTGCTCTAAATACTTTTTCGTGTTCTCTTTTCTCGCCAGTAGACTTTATATATCTGCTCGCTGACTTTTAACCCTTTTGTCCGTTGACATAAAGGTAATATTCTTTTTGACATTTTATTTCCTCCATTTCTTTTTTTGTCTGCGTTTTTAGACAAAAAGAGGGCGCTCTAAAATTACTTGGGGTTGGGCGTACATGAGAAATCTAGGGTACCTTTTTGATACTTCTTCAGAAACTTGAGTGCCTTCAAAAATATCCTCTCATGTTATTATCTTTTTGCTATAGAAAATGTCTTGAGAGGAGCCATAAATATGCTGTGATTATATTATACATCTGCTCTGAACTGTCCCAGATCAAGTTCAAAGTCTATCTACATCTCGCATCCAGGATACCTTGAATATTTATCTTCTACTGACAAATAAACATCCTATTTGCCCTTACTGTGGTGCTGATACATCTAGTAAAAGGACTTCTATATATACGTTCAAAACGCAAGACATCGCTGGTCTAAAAACAGTTGTCAATTGGAAACGTAGACGGTATAAGTGTCGTGACTGTCATGCACTTTTTGAGTGAAGACAATATCTTTACCCCTGATGGTATGCACTCACCTTCTCTATGGTCGATCAAAATCATGAAAGACCTGGGTGATATCTCCATTAACCTAAAAGACAATTGCACTAAGGCACATGTATCTATTCCTACGGTAGAACTCTATGCCGATAGTTGCTTGAGAATTCCAAGGCAGTTCTTGCCTGAGTATCGGGAATTGATGAACTATATTCTGACATGGCATAAAAATAGTTCTTACTTATGTGTCGTGGTCGATAATAAAGCTCGTGCTCCCAAAACGAGGTCATACAGTCTCGTTCAAAAGAGGGAACTCAGTACTTACTTTGAAAACATCCCATTAAGTGAGAGACAAAGAGTGAAGATTGTGACTCATGGATATGTGGCAGCCATACAAAGATGTTGTAAAGAAATATCTGCCCAATGCCATCGTCGCTGTAGATCCTTTTCCATGTCATCGAGCATCTTACATCTGGATTCTCACGTCTACGTATCGATATCATGAATCGTTACGAAAAAGGAGTAAGAGCTTATTATCTTCTTAAAACATGGCATAAATTACTGAAACTGACTACGACTTAGATAACGAGCCGAAATATAACAGTTTCTTTAGACAGAAATTAAATTATCGAAATCTGTATGATCAGTTATTGGAGATTGATCCAGTCTTAACGCTTGCCTATCACTTAAAAGAATTATTTCGCAACTTTAATAGAACTGCTATTTATCCATCTTGTATAAATGAAATCACTTCCATACTAGATGCGTTTATTTCTGCCGACATACCTGCAGTACGAAGACTTTTTGACATCTATCACAAACTGGAAGAGGAGTATCTCAACTCCTTTAGAAGACCGTATGATGACAGAAAACAATCGAATGCACTATCAGAATATATGAATAGTAGATTACGTGTACTGATCAATGTTTCTAATGGTCTTTCAAACTTTCCTAGATTCCGTGCCAGAGCGCTCTAGCGTTAAACAGAAAACTATATTACACAATTACGGATCACCTTCAATCTAACAAAAAGGATTGGAAAGAAACAGGGGTTCATACAAAAATAATCACAATAAAATATTTCTTTCTTAGCACATATAAAGGTAGAAATCGTAGACAAGAGACATTATTCTCATCTACAATTTCTACCTTTTTACCCCTATAATTTTAAAGCGGATTTTTCTAAAACCCCAAGTTATTTTACATTAGGAAAAAAGGACTCCTGCACATAGGCATAAAGTCCTCGAAAATGGGAAAATTTCTGTTCTTTCGTTATCTTTATTTAGTAGTAGCTGAGGTATATTGAAAAAGAGGTGAGTTTAATATAAATCCAGTTCATATATTGTATATCTCGATTTTCCATCTACATCGCCTCTATTTTAAAATTCAATGCCTAAACTACCCATTCTTCAGATTTTCTTCTATTCGTAATAAAATCACTATATACCTTCTTTTAGATTTCAATTAAGTATGTGTTCCTATTTGTTCAATCAACTCCATTTTTCAAAACAATTATTTTGATCTCATTTCTTACGTAGAAAGTTTATGTTAATAACTATTGTAGTTTTGTCTTTTCAATAGATTTTTAATGCAGTGCAATTGCTTTTCATTTCAGGATCTACACTTGATGTTGCTTCATCAAGAATTACAAACTTGCTTTTGTTTCAGCATTACTCTTGCTATAGATATTCTTTGCCTTTCTCCACCTGATAGATTAGAGGCCTCCTTCTTGTAAAAGTATTGTATCCATCAGGAAGTTTTCATAATAAAATCATGGCATTGAGCTTTCTTGGCAATATCAATCACTTCTTCGTCAGTAGCATTTGGATTAACAAATTTAATATTGCTACTGTATCAACAAATAAATATACATCTTTGAAATACAAAGCTAAAAATTAGATATAAGTTGGTCATAATTATATTCTTTGACATTGTTGTTACCAATTTTGATTGTACATCCCAAAATCTTGCCATAAGATTGCATAAAGTTGTCTCACACCAGAGACTGACAAAAGTTGTTTTTCCTTCAGGAATTTTTCAAACTTAGATTTTTAAAAGTTCACTATCCACTATCATCATAAGACATTTTTCATTTTCAATTTCTACTTTTTCAACTTTCGTTTTATTGCCCTTCCTTTTAATTACAGGTAAACTTCTTAAATTTATAACGCTATTTAATTTTGCACTGCAACGCCTTTAATACTTTGCATACTACCGGGCTAATTCAAATCCCTGAAAAACTACATCATAACAATCAATACAATAGGATTTAGTCGCATTTATACTTCCTGAAAAATATCTCATTAAAGAACTAAAATATAATTACTACGTATACCTATTTTCAAATACAACAGAAATAGAAATTGTGTAGGTACTAAAAATTTTTTCTGCTGCAAAAACCTTTTACGACTCTCTAGCGATACTATCATTCAATCTTTTAACGTATTTTCATCTTTCCAAACGCTTTTGTGATTCAATTCCTTTTACATACTCTATTGATTTTCGAACTCAAATCCAACTTTAAGTCCCAGTACTTTCCCATATTATCACCACCATTCTTTATTTTTCCCTAAAAGAATCCTTTGTTGAAAAAGCCCTCTGCACTTATGGCGTGTTCAATGCATGCAGCGCGCTTGTTCTGCAGTTTTACGGTCCACGCCAGCATCTACAAACCTTGCGGTAAAGAATGGATACGGGTTTCACATATTTGTTCGGCAATGTCGCCTTGCTGCGTCAAATAAGAGCACCATCTTTTTATGATAATATGACCGGATTTTGTGAGTTCCTTCTGCTCTGCTACAGAGGCTTGCTAACCCTAAATAGTCCGCAACATCTACACAGCGAGAGTTGCTATGTTTCTTATGAAGCACTAAAATTGCTTTGAAATAATCTTCCAAAGAAGATGTTATGGGCATAAGTGCACCTCCTTTTTTGTCTTTATTCCTCTAATTGAAGAAAAATGTATGTTTTTCAGTACCAACACTGTCTCATCAGATATCGTTCCTGTACCGTCCATTTTTCAACATGAATCACGCTATCGCGCAGACAGACGCAATCAATTCGTAATCATGAGTAATAATGAAAAGAAAAAGCATCTTTCTTTCTGGAGTTGTAATAGCTGGCAGAAGTCTGTATCATGTGACTAAAATCGAGAGCCGGATGTAGTTCATCGAAATACAAAATCTTTTCCCGCAGAACATGGCAGAAGCAATGATAACCGCTGCTTTTGTCCGCCGGATAAAGTCATAGGATGGCGCTCTGAAAGAGCAGAAATATCCGGTGCAGTCATAATCTCTTGCAGACTATTTTCTGAAGATTCGCCGCTTCCCAGCACAATTTCTTCTCTAACACTATCAGAGAAAAGCTGGTGATTCACCTCCTGCATGACAAGGTAGCTATCCCGTACCTGCTCTTTTGCACTCCATCCAGCAGGAATGTTCCTTTTGTCTTTTTCTATAGCCCGCATGCAGGAAACAAAAAGTGAGTTTTTTCCTGCCCCATTGGTGCCGATGATTTGCAGTAATCCGGCCCGATGGGATAGACAGCAAGGATAGACAAAGCCCTCCGTTTGCCCATAAAAACAATGAATATCTTTTAGTTCTATGGTATGGCTGGATGAACGCGCATGGTGAGCTGTAATCGGATAAGACAGTAAATCTACCGTCCGAATCCCGCTGTTTACCCGTTCTTCATAGGTCAAACGAGCTAATTCTGCCATTGTATATTCCCCGACAACTTTGCCATCCTCATATATATGGCACGTCTATCAGATCTTTTCAGGTAATAGGTGCGGTGTTCCGCAATGATGACAGTTTTGCCCTGCTGTTTGAGCAGAGCTTTAAAATTTTCCTCACCTTTTTCAATCGCCTGAATATCCAGATTCGAGGATGGCTCGTCCAGAACATAGATTTGCAGGGGACATCCATAAATGCTTGCAGCGATGATTTGTTTTTCCCCCTCGGACAAATTAAAAATATTCCGATTCAGCAGATACTCAATTTGTAAATCTTGCTGTCTGGTTCACACGTTCAGCGATTTCCTGCGGTTCCATTCCGAGGTTTTCACAGCCAAAAGCAATCTCGTTGGTGGTATTGACAGTGTAAAAGCTGCGTCCGAGGATTTTGAAAAACGCTGCCAACTCGCTTAGAGATTTCATACATGGGAAGATCAAAAGATTTTTCCCATCCACCATGACAGTTCTTGTAATTTTCCTTCTGCGATTGGGAATCATACCATTGAGCAGACGGGTTATAGTCGTTTTTCCGCACCGCTTTTCTCCGCGCTAAAGTAAAATACATTCCCATCCTTTCACCCTCCAGATTGATGGAATCCAGACTTCGTTCCCTCGCTTTCTCCGATATGTCTGTAGATTTCGCAAACGAAATCATAAAATACCCACTTTCAAAGATAATCGCATAGCCAATCGCCAAAGCTCCTGTAATACACCAAACAAGGACACTGCGAAGCGGAATCTTACCTGTACCAAACTGGTCTGCGGTTCTGGACTGTCTAATCCGGCGGCACAATGCCGCTGCCGATAATTCCTCGCTGACATTCACTGCGGACATCAAAAGCGCGGAACCATAATATAACGGCGATACATGGATTCGCATTTTTCATCGCAGCCCGGATAGACGCCTATTCCTCTTTGATCGTAGGGAAAACAACGGAACCCCTACAGATAACGGAATGATACAGCGGTCTGTGCAGCCGCAGCTTCCACATAACCGCAACAAACTCACTGACTTCTGTTTTCGTCAAATCCATTTCCTAGAATAAAACAAGCAAGGCAAAACTTTCTCGTGCTGCTGGATAAAGGAGGTGCAAAGTAAAGAAAAAGCCGTTTATATGGGGCGTCAAAAGCTGGTCGATACCGAGCGATAATCGAAGACAATCAAAAGTGAAAGGCGCTCTTTGCCTGCACGATCTCATGGTAATGAGCGTTAGCAGTACGGCGAATACCAAAACCAATTCAAAAATCAGGGAATATGGCTGAGAAGTAAAAGAGGGTTAACAACCAATCATGAGCATGAACTTTGTCCGCAAGATCACCTTACTGCGTTTCTCCATCATACCATTCCAGCCTTTTCAAAGTGTTTCTTGAACATCCTCTTGCGCAATCAATGCAGCCAATCAAAGCAAAAATAACGGTTCCTGCAATCATCAGGAACAAAACCCAGGATAGGCGTCATAGCTGCAGTGTGCTGCAGAAATCTGCGCTCACACTACGTTCCAGTGTGTCAACAAAGTAGTAGTCCCGCATAATCGATGTTAGGAAGGAAACCAGCCTGTAAATTTCTGAGAAAAGAATAGATAGCTTAGAATGTTCAGCTTATTGTTGCGGAACCTTTCCAATACCTGCGATTGACCTCTGCCAGAATCCCTGCTGTACAGCGTCGAAACAGCTACCAACGTTCTGCCATATGTTTCCTGGAGCAAAAGGGACAGGCAGGGCAGAATAGCCGCACTAAAGATGGACCAGTGCATAGCGCGTTTTGCCAGCAGCTATCAGATAAACCGAGGCGGCTTACCAAAGCAATCACGCTAGACATGCATAGATCAAAGCGGCACCGGCATACCCGGCTGTCAATATCTCCAATAATACGTACACGACAGCACAAGGCAATAAATGCGCCCGCAGACACCAGCCGCTTCGATTTTTGTATTGTGTCGTTCATTTTTGTGTGCCTCTAAACAAAAAGATGAATTAGATTTCACACCGGCTTTGGCGCCGGTACCCAATAGGGTTTCTCCCAGAAAGGCTTTGAACGCCGCAGAAAAATTTGCTTTGCGTTTTCGTGTCCTACTGGCCAGCGCGATTTCTGCTGCGGGCTGATTACTCTCACGCAGCGCCATAGGCAGCTACCGACATTCTTGCCTTCACGTAGCCATGTGGAAATAGGCTCCATACCTCCCTGAAAATAGTCAAAAGCAGGATGGACTCATCTCAAATGGAACCGCCAGATTTTTCAATCGAATAATGTTTGCTCAAATGGCGCTTATACTCCATGACTTGCTGGTGATCTGAACCTGCCCCATAGTCATAAAAGAGCTTTTCATCGCTTTTTCCGGCATATCCGATTTACAAAGCAAGCAACACCCTTTACTTTTTATCTGTAAATATAGTGTGCACTCCGTGGAGCATTTCCCTATATCTTCAAACAGCTTGCGCAGCCGATCATCCGCCCGGACAACATAGCTTTGTGCGTCCTTACAAAATCGGAGCTGGACTTGTTTTCCATCCACTTCACGGTTTTTAACAATTCAGGCGCGTCCCTATTTAGTGTAGAAGAATGAAACAAAGCTCTACCCATGGTAGTGACCGCAGGAAACTGAAAGCTGTCCTGCGCCTTTTCGCACATCAACGCTTAAATTTCCGGTTCCATAAACAAAAACAGGTTATCGGACATCCGCCATCTTCCATGCGTCCCTCTGTCACAGTAGTTGATTTTCAGGCTATTCGCAACCTCTTTTACTTTCCGACAAATGAAAATGATTTACAATGAAAAGCTATGGAATTGCAGGACTACACCGGGAAAAAGTGTGATTACCTCTACTGTTCCAATACCATCTCACAATCGATTTGATAGACAATGCGTTGCCTACTGTGAGTCAACACCCTGATATTTCCTTGCGTTTTTAATTCGTCCATATAGGCAGGAGAATTGCTGTAGGTTCCAAAGCGTCACCTCCTTATGATATGTAGGTTGATATAACTAACTCATCTAGTATATCATAATATGTTTTCGCTTTCCACTCTGCCGGTCAAAAATGCTCCGTCTGACAATAACTTTTCAGACCACCCACTTCTGGCTCTTTGACTGAATCTGATACAGATGTTGGTACAAGCCGTTCTTTGACATCAACTGTTCATGGGTTCCGGCTTCCTCTATTTTTCCATTATTCAATACCAGAATCTGATCTGCGTCTGCAATGGTGCAGAAGTCTGTGAGCGATAGCAGGACAGTTTTCCCTTTTTATCAGCCGAGAACAGCGTTCAGATTAACACTTCATTTTCCGGGTCGAGGGAAGCGGTCGCTTTCATCACAAAATAATCGGAGCGTCTTTTAAGCGCGGAAGTAATCGCTGGCGCTCACCACCGGAAAGCGGTGAGCCGTTTTCTCCCAGCAGAGTGCTATATCCATCCGGCAACCTTTTTACAAATTCATCACAGCAGGCTGCTTTTGCCGCAGCAAAAACCTGTTCATCCGTTGCCTCCAGATTTCCGATTTTGATGTTATTCCAGACAGTATCGTTGAACAAGGTCACATCCTGAAATACAAAGGACATATATCATGAGGTATTCAGGATTGAAGTTTTCACATCATCTACCGCCGATTGCAACTGTGCCGCTGTTCACATCCCAAAAGCGAGCAATCCAGACGAGACATGTATGTCTTTTCCATACCGGAAGGCCCAACCAGCGCAGGTAATTTTTCCTTCTGGAATAGTAGCGCTGACATCTTTCAAAACAGGTTCCTTGTTATAGGAAAAGCTGACATGGTCAAAAACAATATTATTGTTTTTAATAGGTACATCTGTACGGCCTTCCATTACGGGAATACCAGCCAGTTCTCTCATTCGCTGGGTGGATATTAGGGTATGTGTTACAGCATAGGAAGCATGGTGAGAACGTCAGGATCATCCGGCATACGATCACCAGCGCAAAGCAGCAGCAAGTACTGGATACGCCGCCTGTCAAAAGATGGACGCCCACATAAACTGTAATTCCAATTCCGGCCTCAAGAACGAACTGCGCGATGGAGATAAACACACTGGTGCCCAATTCCATGTGAATGATTGTCTTTAAGTTTTTCAGCGCGTCATTCAGTTTTGGAAAACTTTCCTCACCATCCAGATGGCAGGATTTTATAATACGGATACCTTCAAATATTCCTGTTCTTCTTCAGAGGCTTTTCAGTTTTGCCTCTACCTGTTTCTTGCTGCTGGAGTTTTCTGCTTCCTAAAATAATGAGGAACGATAGGGCAGCGTACAGAAAATTGACAACCCCATGCGCCAGTCAAAGATCATCAGCACAAACACAAATCAGCGTAGGAAATTGCATTGGCCATCAACGGTAGGCACAATGTGTCATGGAGTGTTCAATGCGGCACAGTCCCCCATCATATTCTGTGGTCAGCTCTGTCAAGTCTTTGTTGTTGAACACGCTCATGGGGAACTTGCGTACCAATCCCGCAATACGGATACGGGAATCCTCCGCAGCGGTATAGCATGACACATACGTTTTTCGATAATCGTTTTTGCAACAGAGAAAATGAATGATTGCCGATAAGACACAAGCCCCGAACAGAATCCACATCTGCTCCAGGAAACTTCTCCGCCAGTCAGCGGTTTTAACATCCAGAAAAATCTGGATTGTGACAACCACCGATAGCATAAGAGAGATTTTGTGAGGGCTGAAAATACTCGAAACTTTTGCTCCGCGGTCTGAGAGCTGAAACAGTTCTTTTCATTCATCATGACCTATGCCTCCTTTCCTACGCTGAACTTCCAGGTCAACGCCGCAGTATAATTATTCCACAAATCCTGATAGCGGCCAGCCTGTGCCATCAATTCATCGTGTGTGCCGGACTGGACAATTTTTCCATGGTCTACTACAAGAATTTGGTCAGCATTACGGATTGTCGAAAGACGGTGTGCAATCATAATGACTGTTTTTGCCTTTCATCAACTCGGGAAGAGCCTGCTGAATAGATGTTCATTTCTTTCCGGGTCGCTGAAAGAGTTGCCTCATCCAATACCAGGATAGAGCATTTTTCACAATGGCTCTCGCTATGGCAATGCGCTGAATCTGTCCACTGGAAAGTTTGACTCCGTCTTTTACCAAACACTACGGTTTGATAGCTCTGCGGCAGCTCGAACAAATTCATGGCACTGAGCGGCTTTGGCGGCAGCTATAACTTCTTCTTCAGTTGCATTGGATTTCCATGCGGATATTATCCAGAATACTCTGCTTAAACAAGAAATTGTCCTGAATACAAAGCTGACGGTATCCATCAGATCGCCGGTACTTTACATTACGGATGTCTACTCCACCGATACGGATAACCCTCGTTCCACATCATAGAAACGTGGAAAGCAGGCTGGCATAGTACTTTACCGCCGCCGGACGTGCCAAACAACGCAGTAACTTCCCTGTGGTGCGGTAAAGGACACGGATTGTATCGCATTTGTTCCATCTTCTGTATGGGAGAAAAGGTTACATTATCGTAAACAACATTGTATGTGGACGCCGGTTTTGATGAAGTGCTCTTTCGGAATCCTCGTTCTGCCAAAACCTGATCCATGTGTTCCACAGCATTACCTACCTGCATGGCATTGACGAGAAGCATACAACACTCTCATGAGAATTGAGGCAATCACCGGCACGAAAATCAGATAAAAAGGATAAAGGGCCACAAATGCCTGATAATCATTTGTGAGCTGCTGCCAAATGCCCACCCGGGATGATAAATAGATAAATTCCGTTTGAGGGGCGGCTGTAGGCTGCCGTCATCAATTCCTGACTCAAAGAGTATGGGATAACAGCTTGCTAATTTTTGGATAGAATCATGCAGACGTTTGAGAGAACGCTGCCCTGCTTAAACATGTGCTGACTACTGCAATTCCCTGGATGTACTCCACAGAGGCATTGCCCATGTCCTCAGTAGTTTGATAGTCCTCCATCAATGTTTTTATTTCGCCAGTGGTCACACCGTACACAAGGAACGAAACAATAATTCCTACGAATGTTAGCTAAACCAAAAGCGCCAGTCTACCGCAAATACCAACACCAGCATAACGATTGGCGCGACAAAAGCGGAAATCATATTGGGGAAGATCGCGGGCGATAAATCCTCCAAACTTTCAATGTTATCGTCCATAAATTTTCCGCAACTTACCGCTTCCCATTTTTAAGTGATACCCTGAGGAGCCAGTGATATGATACATAATTAATTTTGACATTGATACAGCCAGTCGACGTGATGTGGGAAAGAGCCACGTGACGCTGGTAAAGCTAAGCATATCTCAAAAGAACCCTCCCGAGAGCCAGAATCCGCCGTATCCCAATACCTTTGGAACGTCCAGTGTACTGAAATCAGGGTAGGTTACCACAATTTCCTGAATGATAAAATAACAGCCAGATAGGGCAGAAACGACGCAATCCGTAGCTAGGGCGTAAAAGAATCATTCCTCCCACCATAGGGCGCTTTCGGTCAGTCATCGCCAGCTCTATGAGGCGAGACAACCCCTTTTTCAGTTTACCTTCTTGGCTTTCTGCCATAGTGATTTCTACTTTTCTGATAAATTGGTTAGTGCTATTCAACTATATGTTATTATATAATGAGGTGTCTCCAACTCTCAAAAAGAATAGTCGATTGATATGAGATATTATTTAAGATTTCCAAATAATATCTCATTGTCGAGTGCTCTAATCGGTAACATAAAGGTAATATTCTTTATTACATAAGCCTCCATTTCTTTTTGTCTGCGTTTTAAAAAACAGAGGACTTCGTACTATAGGCATAATAAGTCCTCTGAAATGAAAAGAAACTTGCTCTTTCTCTATATTTTAAATTTGATTTTTATGATACCACCAGTATCAAAAAGGTCTATTGTTTTCTTTTATATATGAACATGAGACCTAAAGTACATAGCAATTACCTCGATATTTTTAATCCATTTTCAATCACAAATAAAGATTTGATTAAATCACTCCCGCCTTCAAAATGCTTTTTGAGTATCTTTATTGCAACGAATGCTCCTATGCAAGCAAGAACAAAAGTGTGTCAAACCAGCCTACTGCCCACGAAACTTTTGAAATAAGATAATGTTTATTTATTTGTGCTTCGTCTCATTTTCCATTTTGACGCTCTTTCCACAAAAAGAAGCTGTCCCAAAATAAAATCACAGGAATTACTGTCCCTAAAATCTGCTAGTGCAAAATGTCCCATATCCAACAAATTATTCGTCCTTGTTCTCATAATTTCCTATAATCAAATCACATATAATTCCACCGATTACAGCAAAAGACTGCAACTGAGGCAAATGTCCCTCCTGACAATGCAATCAAACCAAGGAGCGTTCCTGATATTGTAGTACAAAGTCTTCTTTTGAACTTTTTACAGCCATAAGAATATAAACGGTAGCAGCTATCATGAAAGCTAACTCCTGAAGAAATAACCTCAATAACTGTTGCTGCATAGCAAATGCAACCGCCATGTATATAGACACTCAATTACATTAAAAAGATCGATTGTAATAAAATCCATGACCATTCAATTCTGTTTTCATAAAAGTCCTCCTAATAAATTTTTCTGTATTACTATCACAAGAGCAATCATCAAAAGCTCCTAATAGTCCAATTATTAAGTCTGTTTTTCTAAACCGCAAATTCTGTTAATGTTACCCTCTCTCATCACTATCAAGTCCTCTAATAAGTGCTGAAAGCTGACAGTTCATCTGAAATCTTAATCATTCTCATTAAAAAGACGTGCCGATATTCAATATATTTAATTGGATGTAGCAATGGAAAAATCTACTTGTTACAATTCCTCGAATCCTATAGTCTCTCTTTAATGCCTTGAGTTCTATTTTTTATAGTTGGTACAAACCTAAAGCAAAACACCAAAAGGTATACCAATGCTTTCTGGTACTTTCATTCTATTTAACGCTTCCAGCATTTCACTTTCACATTGCAGTCTTTCGTTATATATCCACCAAAACATAGCGATTAAGTCATTCTTGATGCAAAGTAAATAAAACACATATATTGCAACACAATACTGCTCACAAAATTTTCCAAGCCCCAACTCTATGCAGTATAAAATCACAAAACAAATGATATAAAGCGTACTGTTTTTTCACATACTGCTGAATACATACAGAAAAAGCAAAAGGCAACCAGTCCGAAAGTAGAATTGTATCGCTTATATAAAAAGTTTCGTAAAGGAGGCAGTGGAGTAGAGTTTTATTCTCGATCTATAGTTTTTTCTATCTGACAAGCTCTCTACCTCCTCTCATCTTGTCTATGAGAAATGACATTTCACTCACATTCACAGTTTTATTTTTCCATCTCCATTACCCATAGCTTGCTCACCGTGCTTTGCTAAAAACTCAAAATCATGACTTATTACCAAAACCGTTGTCCCACATTTTCAATTGTTCTTCAATCAGTTTTGCGACAGAAAGCATTGAGTCTTTATCACAACCTGATGTTGGCTCATCATAGATGAAAAATCTTTGCCTGTTTCATCATTCCACAAGCTATTGTCGTCTTTGTTTTTCCTTGATAAAGCAAAACGGATGCTTATCTATATATTTATCTAAGCCGAGTACACTCAAAATAGACTTGCCTTTTGAATATTTTTCTTTTTATCCTTACTTTGAAAATACTGGTAGCATTTCATCAAGTACACTTCCGAAAACAACTGATAGTCTGAATCTTGAAGACAAAAATATGACATATCCATTAAATCTTTATGATTAAGCGACTTATCTTCCCTCGCCCATGTTGTTCCCTCTTTTTACCTTCTCAAGTCCTGAAATCACTTCTTGCAAAAGGTAGATTTCCTGTACCATTTGCCGATAAGACCACTGGCTTTTTCACGCACTCCATATTGAAATCAAGATGATTTAAGATGTACTGTGCTTATTTCCGACCTTAGCTGCACTTGGGCAAACTAAAATTTTAAGCCTTTTCCCACTAACATTTCATCATTTAAGTGATAAGAATCTTTTCTTCTCACTCTACCCTATATTCTTCTAATTCAAGAGTTCTTAGTCCATTTTCATCCCAAAACGCCCTTTCAAGATAGATAACTTCTTTTCCGACTCAAGTCTTTTCGTAATTTCTCCGTCTTTCATCAAAAGAAAACGGTCAAATAAAGACTTTACTATAGTACAAACGATGTTCAATTAGAACAACTGTTGTTCCTCTTTAATTTCTCCAAAATTAAAAACAGGTCAAATGTTGCTTTTCATATCCAAATTTGCTGAAGGTTCATCTAAAATTAAAACTTTCGGATTCATCGCATAGATGCTTGCAATAGCTATCTTTTGTTTCTGTCCGCTTGATAATTCAAAACAGATTTTCCTTTCAGTTCCTCAATATCCAACTCTGCTATACTTCTTCTACTCTCTGTTTGATTTCATCTCTTGATTTGCAGATAGTTTGAAGCCCAAAAAGCTATTTCTTCATCTGTCGTTGTCGTGAAAAACTGACTTCTTGGATCTTGAAATACAGTCCCTACAATATGCCCTACTTCATGAAGCAATAATTTGCTTATATCTTTTCCGGACGCAAAGGCTCTCCTTTCATTTTGCCTTTATAATAATGGAATAAGACCATTCATTACACTTCCAAGAGTGCTTTTTACCACTTCCACTTTTTCCTGAAATTAAAACAAATTCACCTTTTTAATTTCAAGATTGATATTTTTAAAGCAGTTCGCCCATCTTCCCATTCATAAGAAACATCTTTTAACAAAAATCATGATTACACCTCATATTGAGCTTTCCATAATCTTTGTGTAGTAACCATCTTTCTCAAGAAGTTCCCCATGCTTTCCTTTTTCAAGTAAATTTCCTTTTTGAAATACGAGAATTTGGTCAGCTTTTTGAATTGTTTTAAATGATGAGCCACTACAAGTACAGTTCTATTCTTTTGCAAGTTCTGTAATAGCATCTTGTATCAAAGATTCATTTACAGGATCAACATTACTTGGTCATTTCATCAAGAATTAAAAATAGGTGCATCCTTTAGAAAGGCTCTTGCAATAGATATTCTTTGTCTTTGTCCACCTGATAAAATCCCACCATTTTTCTCCAATATCAGTTTCATAACCTTGGTAAACTCATAATGAAATCATGTATCCTTGCTTTCTTTGCAGCTTTCAATGATTTCCTCTTTGTAGCTCCTTTTTACCCTACTCTGATATTTTCTTCAATCGTGTTATCGAATAGTTGAAACATTTTGCATGACAATACTGATACGATCCAAAAAGCTCATCATAAGGAATATCCCTTATATCAGTTCCTCGAGTGTAATTTTTCCCTTTATGCACATCATAAAAATCTTAGAAGTGTTGGTTATAGTAGTCTTTCCACTACCTGATTCTCCAACTAAAGCTGTCATTGTTTTTCAGCAATGAGAAAAGCTCAATTTTTTTCCATTTTAAATTCATCTTTTCATAAGAAAAATCTATGTTTTCAAAAGCTATATCATTATCTTTCGGAACAATTCCATTCACTTTATCTGGGATTACATCTGCATATAAAATTTTGAAAGTCTTTCGTAACCATCTACCGCCGAAACATAGTACATATAGTGTTGTTCCATAGAAGCGAATGGCTAAAAAAACTCTTTTGAAATTACCGCAAAGATAATAAAATTACATCGAGATTTCTATAACAAGTATTGCTCCAGAGGTTAAAAAGAACTAAATATCCAATATCCAGTAAAAAACCAAATATAGATAACTGTTTTGCCTTGAATCTTGAAGCTGCTTTACTTGTTTCTCCGAACTTTTTCGTTTTGTTCATAAGCTCATTATCTAAGCTCTTATTGTTTGAAAAACTCTTTAGTACAGGTATTCCTCCAACATATTCAACAAATAAGCTAAACCATATCAAGAAGTGCTGAGTTGTTCTGATTCTCTATTTTCAGATTGCTTAATTGTCAGATATAGAAAGATAAGGGCAATCGGAACAGATACAGCCATAATAATAGCAAGCTTTAAATCAATACTTGCAAGACCGATAAATACGACTGCACCTATCAAAAAATCGCCAAACATTCTTGACCACATGTGTCCTACAACAAGGGACATATTATCAACATCTTTGTGTAAAATTGTATTGATTTCTCCCAATCTTTCATTGGTATAAAATCCCAAACTGAATTTCTTTAATTTTGATAATCATACGTTCTCTGATTTGTTGAACAATATCAAAACCTGCACTATGCTTTTCATATCTGCAAACCATATTACAAATGCCTTTGAATACTACAAGTAATCCAATTGCAATAAAATCTTTATATAAACTTGCTAAACTTGTCCCCTCAAATATCTGAAACAGTATAGAAAATACGATAACAATCATAGCTATGGAGCTTGAAATCCATAAAAGGCAAAAGAATACACTTGATATAATCAAATCTCTCTTGCCGGTTTTTGTAAGTAGTTTTAACATTTCTCTAAACATTTTCTTGTTACCTCCGTACACTCGCAACTCGCTGCTACTTGCTCGTGAAAGACTATCGTCTTTCAAATTCCATCTATCTACCTTGTTCTGTGCTTCAACCATATCCTTATAAAATCATGCACCTTTTCATCAGCTCTTCATGGCTTCCTGTATCAAGAACAACCCCTTATCCATAACGATAATTTGGTCTGAATTTCTAATTGTATTTAAGTGATGAGCGATTGTAATAACCGTTTTGTCCTTTTGCTGATCGTCAATGGCTTCGCCGATTAGTCTTTCATTTTCACTATCAACAGCTGCCATTGCCTCATCCAATATTAAAAATCGGTGCATTTTTCAGTATCATTCTTGCAATAGAGATTCTTTGTTTTTCCACCGGATAACTTAACTCCCATTTCACCTACTCGTGTTTCATATCCATTTGGTAATGCCGAAATAAAATCATTGCATCTTGCTTTTTAGCAGCTTCTATTACTTCTTCTTTTTGTTGCATTTGGTTTTCCGATTGCTATATTTTCAAAGATACTTAAATCAAAAAGGATAACTTCTTGTTGCACACTGCCAATCAGCACTGAGATATTTTCTTGACTATATTCTTTATCTTTTCCATTTATCAGTATTTGTCCTTCATCTGCATCCCAAAAATCCCATAAGCAAATTAGATACAGTACTTTTTCCCACAACCACTTGCTCGCAAAAGGCATTCAAACTATTTTTCTTAAAAGTTAAATTGATATAAGCTCAAAACTATCTTTTTCCGTATGCAAAATTGCATCTTTAAATTTATATTTCCAAATTCTAAACCTTGTTCTGTCTCTTTGAAAGGAACTGTTAAAACTTTCCAATCGCCTTTTAGTGCCTTTAAACACAATAGAAAAATGTTGCAATGTGAAAGCTGTCTTTACTTATAGATGCAGTAAAAGCAGACGATAAAATAAATGGAAAGTATAGAAATTAGGTGTTGTAATATTTCCATAGTAAAGAAATACACTCTCAAAAATCATGACAATAACTACTCCAATTTCCATAAATATGTCAATAAGTCCCATTGGAACGTAATTGCTCCCCATGCTCTTAACCCAGTAAATATATTCTCTTGGTCAAATGTTCTTTTCACTAATCTCCTTCTTTAGCATAAAAGCCCTAATAACAGAAATATGATATTCCATTAGCTCTTCTCTCATCTTGTTTTCATGGTTAAAGTAAATAGCAAAGTTTTTATCCATTGTTTTCGAAAGAACTTTTACTAAAGACATGAGTGGAACTCGGCAATCATTCCAAGAGCAAGACGCCATCCACAAAAATCATGGCTACATAATGGTAGAAGTGTAACTGACATTATTTTCCAGGAAGACCATGAGCAAGATATACTTCCACTTGTTCTACATCATGTTGAACAATGTTGGTAAAAGCTCCTGTATTATGCTCTTGAAAAATCCTAAACAGTAGATGACCGATAACATCTAAATCCCTAAGTTCTTGTCAATTTTTCGTATGCTTTCTCATGAGCAACCTTTGTGCAAAATAGAAAACACGCCTCTTTTAATACAAACGATATAAAAGGATTCCCAAGAATATACTTTCAAATTACCTTCGTTAATATTGTTTTGTGATTGAAAGAACTAATCAAATACAAGTAATATTTGTGAGTATCAAATCAAATACTATCTTTTAAAGCAAGAAGTGAATTAGATAAGCCGTTTTTCCCAATCACTCCTTAATTCTTTTTCCGGCATGAACAACGCTCCTTTCAAAATTGAATAATACTGACTATAATTCAGTATTAGGTTTAGTCAAGACTTTGCTGATTACGCAAAGTCTATTTTTAGTGCTGATTACAGGGATTCCACTCCTTGTAATAACACCTGGTAATAAGTTTTAGCATATCTTTTGCCCACTTTTCACTTTTGATAGTGCCTTGCTATTTTCAAAGAAGCCCCTCTGTAAAGTTACTACTAAAAATATGGGCAAGCATTGATCATATTCTGTTTTCGATCGTGTTCTTTGAAACCTCAATATGAACCTGCATTTGCGATATGAGTGTTTTTGTTTATGTCTGGAAAATTTGAAACTTTTATCCACTAAAATAATTAACTTCTTACGCTTCTTTTTAAAAGTTCATGAATATAATTTTTCCAACTTCATCAAACCTTTCAGAAGCAGAACCTTTTCCAAAGATTCTTCCTATTAAAAGCTGAGCTCGAAGTTTATACAAACAGAACTACTACTGCATCCAAACAAAACTTCCTTATTTTTGAAATAGGTAAATGAGTGCCACAGAATATCTGCTTTTGCAATTTCTGTTAATTTGGCACCTCTATAATCCCTTTTATAAAATACTTTTTCTGCTGCTTCGAGTATTCTATTTCTAACTTTTCTTTAATACTCGTGCTATAGCACACTCTCTTTCTATTCAATACTGAATTTATATTTAATAACAAATTAAAAATTCAACATTTTGTCAAGTTACATGTGAAATTATGGCGTTCTTATGGTATAATCTAATAACAAATTCAAAACTTGTAACTGCTTCTTATCTAATTCATTCTATGTAGCAAAGCACAGTAAGCGTACGGACACTTTCGAGAAAATTGATGAAGGCCTTTCAGATCTGCTTCTTTATCAATTTTTAGCTTGTTAGAGAACCCTAAGACCCTCGAAATACCACCCTAAAGGAGGAAATACCTATGGCAAAATAGAATACATGAAATGAACGACTTGAAAATGAAATTAACTGAAGAAGAAAAAGACTCTTTTTGGAAGAGAAACCGAAAACTTGGTAAGTGCAGAAATATGACCATTTTATCCGCAAGTGTTCTAGAAAAAGAGATTTATCAAGTTGATTTAGAGCCTTTCAGAGATCTACAAGGCTTGCTTTCCAATGCCACAAACAACATAAATCAGATTGCAAAAGCAGGTTAAACTTGACAGGCATAATCTATAAAGAGACATCAATGATCATGGAAAAGAGATTGAACATTTCTCAAAAGAACTGTAGCAAATTCATTCTCTGCTCCTTAACAGAACTTCCGGAGATGATTAGTTTTACGTAGTACTACATACACCCCTATAAAATCAACCCTTTAATTTTGCCATTTCATATATTGTTAATGGAGAAAAACAGATGAACAAATCTTAGTAAGCACCTCATACAGTGCTTATATCAAGAGTCTGCTGCCACGCACACTTTTAAGAACAAGAAATGATGCCGGACAAACGGAACTGTTGTCTGCAAGGCATCTCATTCAATCCTTTTTACCGGGAAGCAACTCCTGAAAATGGCACATCAGATCGGTATGGAACTTTGCAGATATTGAAAGACGAGCATGAGTTTGTCTTATCTACTCCACATAGATAAAGGACATATTCACAATCATCATCATTCAATAATGTTAATATGGTAACAGGTGGGGTGCTACCAGTCTAACAAGAAAAGCTACCACCAAATCCGTTATCAGAGTGATAAACTCTGCAAAAGAAAATAGCCTATCTGTCATCGACTGACGGAAGGTTTTACGAAAGCTATAAGAGGTATAGATTAACGGTAAATCTTGGTATATGTAAAACGAACAGGCAAAACACAAGGCACTTTCTTGAAAAGTAAACTTCAATTTGACATTGACAGAATGATAAAACAGTCAAAGTGACTGGGACCTAATTCTTAAAGAAGATGGCTGATCTCGCTATGAAATCAAATACGGTAAGCACATTGCTACTAAGCCATAAGGCAAGATTTATCAAAGGACTACGAAAACAATCTGAAGATTATACCGAAGAAAGATTAAAAGAACGAATTGGCAGAAAGAGAGCTTATCAGACGCTGTCCAAAAACGCATCGGCAGTGTGATTGACGCGCGAACACCAATGCAAAGGTAAAAAGGAAAGCAAAGGCTACGAATATTGGGCAACCAAACATAACCTCTCATACAATGGCTGAGTCTGTTATTTTACTGTCAGAGAACATGGCATTAAATCCGTTAACAGTCAGCTTGACGAGTATATTCAAAAAGCAGCCGATGAAAGTGCATAAGATGCAAGAAAATCAAGGCTATTGATAAGGAAAGTACGTGAAGCTTTCCACACCACTTATGGAGCAAGTTCATACCGTTATACAGAGCGTGCTACAAGGAATATACTGCTAATCCGTCTGACAAGGCATTTTTGAAGAGTACAAAGCTCAGATTACCCTATGTGGAAAATGCTCTCAGGCGTTTTAAAAAGTCTGTTTGACCTAAGCTCCCAAATTCAAAGGATATTTTAGCTGAGCTTGATATAAATTATGCCAGAGAGAGAATAGCCTTATGCAAGAGTATTCTTCCTCAAAATCCACCATGGACGAGCGCCATGAGATGCGA
>BNJU01001670.1_pt1 | contig 75758 bp, 110 predicted proteins | sample 8539281 | NCBI WGS metagenome assembly BNJU01 (sample SAMD00202456, study PRJDB9452) | human saliva metagenome | isolation source: human saliva | place: Japan
ACACAGTTGATTTCAGGTACTTTCAGTTTAGCTTTTATATCAACCATCATCAAAATCCAACTATTTTTCTTATTTTTAAAAAAATATGAATAAGTTTGATTGAATGAGGGAATTTCTTTAAATTTTTTTCTTAGCACCTATAAGTTAATAATACTATTCTTTAAATTATAGTTTATAATTATCTGATGTTTCAATGACCACAAAAACAAAGTACAGCGAATCACTTCCTTTAGTCAAACATATAACTGAACAACATTGTTTATCTTCCTGCACTTTCATATTTTTTTCAATCCTTTTTCTAAAAATTGTACGACTGATAATAATCAAAAACTGTAAAAAAACTATTTGATAGAAAAAAATAGGTTCAATGTATCTTTCCTAAAAATATTAATACTGCAGGATTGGCAATTAATAAATTGGGAACAAATAACATAGTGATCAATCTGTTAATACCTGTAAAAAAATATTATATGGATACTTAGAAATTCCAATATAATTCAAAAATACATCTACTTTTTGAAAAATTTAGTTGGGAACCAAAAATGAACTAATCGTTATTAGAAACCAAATTGAATAATATATAATACAACCACACATTAAAGAAAGGATATAAAATAATATTTTTAATGAATTTAAATGTACATTTAAATTTCCATAACTTATAAAAATGATCGCAAGACCAAAAAGTATTCACGAATTGAACTAAATTAAATGATCTAAAAAAATATAGAACAACTGAGTATCAAACGGCCTCAATAAAATTTGATCCAAGTTACCACTCAAAAATATCTGATTCTAAAATTCCCATACTTCTAATTAACAATCCCATCATAACTCCATCTACAATAGTGTAGGAACCTACCAAAAAAATAAAAATTTGATAATAGTCCCAACCATTAAAAAGAGTCTATGTTTAAGAAAATCAATCTAAAAAAATACAATAGGTAAACCAATCCACAGTATCGACGAAAATAGACCACAAAAGAAGTCAAAATGAAAATTCATATCAGATTTAAAACCAAAAATGAAGTAGCCTAAAAATTACTTTTTATTCTAAACATTTTATCCTCCCACATTTGAGAAGTGCTCCACTCCTTTTCTCAATATGAATCTTGATATAATATAAAAAAATGATGCACCAAATCAATTGAATACAAATAATTCTCAAATAGTCTATTAATTTATATGTATCATTACTAAACATCTGAAGCGGTTCATATACTAAGTATTTAAAAGGTAATACATCTAAAAACAGACGAAAATTATTTGAAAAAACTTAAAGGCAATAATATTCCTGATAAAAACTGAATTACTATTTCTTTAACAGTAAGGACAAAAAAATATTTTTCTAACCAAAAAGAAAGCATACCTACACAACATGATATTAAAAACCATAGAACCATAGATAGAATAATTGCAATACTTCCTAAAATAAGAATTTCAATGGTTAATAACTCATTCTTGTAATAAACACTGGAGAATAAAATGACAGGAATGATGATAAATAATAAATGAGCAAGCCTATCTCCAAGCATTTTTACAAAAATAATACTTATAAAAAAAGTAACAGGTTTTTATTAATATGCTAAAAAAATTTCCTGAATGAACATCGTCATTGATTTCCCAATCAACTGGATAAAAAAACAAAATATGAAAAAAATTATAGTCCCCAAATAGTATTGAACCATTGAGGTAAAATCATATCCTGCTATATTTATCTGGTTACTCTGATATATATACGTCCATAAAAAAATACTGATATCATAATTTGTATACTTGCCTGTAACATTAACAATAGTACACTTGATTTATAGTTCAAAAATAGATCGAAATGATATCAGAATAATAGACATTTCTTTTTTTCAATTGTGCTCCTTTTTTTGTAAAATAGTTTTGTAAAATAATTTCTTCTAAAGAAAGATTTGATATTTCAAAATCTTCTATATCTACAAGCTTATTGATTGATTCTAATGTCTCAAAGACAAAAATCTCTAGGTATTTTTTTAGTATACATTCCGATTTTTGTTTGAGAAATGACTACTACTCCTTTAACAGAGCATAACTCTGGTACCAAATCTAATGTCATTTTTTTATCTTTAAATATTTAAAATCAGAAAATTTAGATAAAATAACATCCATTGACTCCTGCAAAATAATTTTTTTCCTTTGTCAATGACGATTAATTCGTCACAAACAGACGAAATATCATCCATATCATGACTCGTTAAAAATAATAGTAGTATGACATTCTTCATTCATTTTCTTTAAAAATGTTCTGATATCTTTTTTTAGACTGTATATCTAACCCTATAGTAGGCTCGTCTAAAAAAATAATATTTCCGGACTTGTTAAAGATGCTGCGATAAACTCCATTTTTCATTTTTTTGTCCAAGAGAGGGTCCGGACCTGCTGGTAAAGCTGATCTTTTACATTCAACAAATTGCTTAATTCCTGAATTCGTTCTTGTAAAATCGCTGGTTCTACCTCATATAAAGTACCAATCAATTGAAAATAATCCATAGCCGAAACATCTTGAAATAACTGTAATTTATTTCCTACTACTATTGAAATTTTTTTCTAAAATTTATACTTCTTTTTAAATGGAATTTCTCCATTCACTTCTAATTTTTCCGGAACTAGGATAAAGAGTCCCAGTCAACATTTTTAATCGTTGTGGATTTACCAGCTCCATTACTCCCAATAAAGCCAACTATACTCCCTCTCTTAATCGTAAAACTAATATCTTGAACAGCTCGAATCGTTATTTGATTACGTTTCAAAAAAATCTCTTGATAAATGGGAGTCTTGAATCAAAATTATAAAAAAATTTTTTTAGATAAATTCTGAGCATTAATAACTATTTCACTCATATATCTCTCCTTTCGATAAAAATATATTTACTTGTACTTTTTTTCCATACTTTACCAAAATGCTAAAGATTGAGCTAAAATCTTCGGGATGGGTAAAATAATATTTGTCTTTAAAAAGTTTCTCAAAAACCTTCAAGGCGATTATTGAAATCATTAAATTTTTGTATTGTCTAGCTGGTTGAATGTCTCTTTAATATCCATAAACTTTCTCCGTGATTCTTTATTTCACTTTATAAATAGAAGAGTGTCATATATTTATAGATCCTCAAGAACTTGCATTTTATCAAGTATAAGTAGAATAGTATGTGAGGGTTTACATATTCATATTATATGATTATTTAAGGAATCCGTCAATTTTTCCACATTATTATATGACAAAATGTATTTTTTTAAAAAAATGCAAAAATCTATGAGCAAGATGTTTGACTTCCTTTTTTTAAAGTATATATACTTATATTAACCTTAGAAAAGAAAAGAATGTTTGAACAGATATTCAATAATAATTACTTTTTTTAAAAATTAAAAATTCGAACTTTAAATTTTTTTATCTTTTTATATTATTGAGTAACCTAAATTGCCCAATTTGTAAAATTTAGCTAGACAAAAAAAGACATCCAAGAGAAAATTTCTTAAATGTCTGTAAACGTTGATATAAGCGTGTTGATTAACGTTTTGATAATTGTGATGCTTTACGAGCTTTTCTTAAGACCTGGTTTGGAAAGTATGGATTTCAGTTGGACTAAAAAAACAGCGTAATATCAAGGATTTTTCTGAACAATATCTACTTTTTAATTTCATAAAAATCTGAATCAATATTTTTAAAATAGGGAATAGTTTAGGTCTCTAAGCATTAAAATAATACACCTAACTTTGGTCACCGTTTTTTAGTTATTCACTCTTTTTTCGGATAGTGTTTTTAAAGTTATGATGTAAAATGCCGCAATTAAAACACTATACATCATAATCGGAGGATAGAGAATTAAGGATAGAATCAATCCCACTCCTTTAATTATTAGGTCAGGTATCAATAACTTCCTATATTGTGCGGTAGCTTCAAGTAATTCTTTCTGATCTATATTGGGTTTATCAATTACTTTATGTAAAAACCAGTTTGCTACCGTTGAAACAATAACGATCAGTCCATAAAAGAGCTGTGCCGTATGATTCATGAAATGACTACTAACTATTCCAGTAGCATAGGGCATAAATGAAACAAAAAATAAAAGATACAAATTCTTTCAAATTTCCTCCCTTTTCAACTTGGCTAACTTGACCTGCATTACCTAGGTCGCTTTGCTTTAAATTATACTTTTTTCTTAAACATTTGATACGAGTAGGTATTTCTTGTGAGTAATTTTTCATCAAAAAAATTTCATAGATAAGTCCTATATATAATCATGGTAAAAGTAGTAAAAATAGTTGTTATCCTAGTTGATTAAAAAGTCTTTGATTTCCTCATCTTTTATAAAATAATATATAATTTTTCCCTCTCTTCTAGTGTCCAAGATGTTTTTGATTGGCTAGTTTACGAAGATGGTGGGAGGCAGATGCCATACTGAGATTTAGTAAACAGGCTATATCACAGACACAGAGTTCTTCGACAGCAAGGAGATAAAAGATGATATTTATCTGTTTATTATCGGTAAATTTTGATAAAATGCGAAGTGATTTTTTTGGACTTTTTCCTTTTCAAGGTAGTTCGTTGCGGTTGTAACATTTTGTTGATTTATAATATTCACTTGACAGATACTATCTTTTTTTCATAATTTTTTTCTCCTAGCCGAACACAGTCCTTAGCATGTCAAAGCTGTTGTTTTCAATCAGGATATACATCCCCAATCCTAAATAAACAACGGCAATAAACCATCTGCTATATTTTCTCCAAAGTTTCTCCAACAGAAGGGACTTGTGCCAATTTTTGGGCAGAAAAAAACCAAGAGATAAATCATGACTAGAAAAGGTAAGTAAAGCCACTATCAAATTCGCTAAATTTAAGGTAATAAAAATATGGGACAAAAACACCAATATTGTCAGCACCACAACTTGCAAAAAGTAATCATAGCGACTAGAAAAATCAGGTTTTTTATTATCTTTTGCGCAAACCATCTTTTGCAATAGCTTCTCCATCAGAATCTCCTAAAAAGCAAAACTTTGAGTCCTAGGAAAATTGGAATCAAACCGAGCAAAACCTAAAATCTCTTTACTAGGAATATAATTTAAGACAAATGCAAAAAGTAAACTTAGCAATATTAGACTAACAGAGCCTAGAAATTGTCCTAAATAGATGTTAATGATGTCCTTTTCTGCTTTTTCTTTTTGGCAAAAAAAATAACATTAGGATAATAAGTAAGTCTACGGCTGTCCCAGAATACAGGATTATTGAAGTAACAACATTTTTGAACCATAAAACACCTCATTCAAATATTTTTTTGAATGTATTTTAACATTAAACTTTGTAGATGTCAACTTCAGCTCCATCAAAGTATAGATAAGAAGGTAGAGATTGGACTGAAATATAGTGAAATGTATTAAAATTGAAAAAAAGAAAAAAACGCTTGAAATCAGAGTTTTTTTCTTATGTATTGATTCGTATTGAATGCTTACTTCACTTCTGTAAAAATTAACTTCTACACCTACAAAAGCTTATTCTGACAGACTTTATAACAGTCTAAGAAAAAGCAGAGATTCATACAGTATCTAGATTTTTCCAAAAATTCTTTATCATCAAATATTATTAACGAAACTATCCAAACCAAATCAGATGCATTGCTTCAAAGAATTCTTTAGTTGTTTGACTAGCGAGGTCTTTAATTAAAAAATTTTTTTCAAATAATTACCACATTGACACATAAAATTCTTGCTTTTCTAAATTTAAGTGTGATATATTTATAACATAACATTTAAATGTTATATATTTATAACACAAAAAAAGGAGTCTATCATGAAAAAGTCAAAAAAATGCGTGGCCTCATTGCAATGATTGCCGTAGCTCTCATTATTGATTTTATTGTTTTATTTGGTTCTAATCTTAGTTGGGGACCCAAGTTAGTCATTACTGGTATTTCAGTGTCAGGTCAAATTATAGCTATTTGGAGCTGGCTACATATGAAACTATGGTCTCATAAAAGTCAGAAAGGTAAGGGAAAGATTATTTTTGACTTGTCTGCTAAGCTTTACACGATACTTTTGTTTGCAGCAAGTATTTTTTATACATTAGGAATTTGGGTTGCGACCCCAAGCTTAAGTTCTGGTATTAAAGAATGGATTTTGGGAATTGGCCTCGTTATTGAAGTGATTTTATTTGCTTTTTTCTGTTTGAAAAATGTCAAGGAAACTCCGGACGAACGCTTTTATGCTAATTTAGCCAAGGCAGCTAGCTTGATGTTTGTTTTTATACTAGGCGCACTGATGATCCTAGCAGTTATCATTGGGTATATGGGGTCTCTCACTCTTTACATGGGACAGATATTTTTTAGCATAGCTGCCTTGATTTGCATCTTTGCGGTTGTCTATCTTATCTTGGAACGGAGAGGATAAGCATGGCCAAAGAAAGCAATATTATTACTAATCTCAAATCTGTTCGTGAGTCCACAGGCATGACCCAGCAGGAGTTAGCCGACCTCATCGGCATGCGACGCGAGACAATTCTGCACTTGGAAAATAACCGTTACAATCCTTCACTGGAAATGGCTCTTAAAATTGCTCAAGTTTTTAATCTGAAAGTAGAAGACCTCTTTGAACTCAGACAGAAAGAGGAAGCATAATTCTTTTCGAGACCTAGTATTAAGTTCATTGATTCATTAGGAATTAAGCCGAAAGAAAAAATCCTTTGAAAATATACTCTTTTAAAATATACTCTTTTAAAATATAGTAATTCTTATGGCATTGATATCCCACCCAAGACCTATCTAAGTGCCTGGATCGTAAACTTTATTGCAGCTCTTCCTCTAAATTTCCTAATTGTTGGACCAATTGCCCGTTTTATACTCAGTTCTTTTCAGAAAGCATTTACTGGGGAAGAAGAAGTTGAAGATTTTCAAGATGATGATGAAATCCCAACTATTATCTAAGCCAGTTCTGTAAACTACTAATATTTGAAATCCCCTTTCTTTTACGGTACAATGGTAGAAATGAATTTTGAAAGGAACAACATGAAAAAATTAGCTACACTACTACTCATTTCAACTTTTGCTCTCGGTGGATGTACAAGCATCCAACGTGCACTTCGGGGAGATGATTACGTGGATTCTAAGATTGCTGCTGAGGAAAGTTCAAAAGCGACTGCCCAAGCAGAAAAAGATTTGAAAGACGCCTTAACTAACGAAAATGCTAACTTCCCTCAACTTTCTAAGGAAGTTGCTGAAGATGAGGCTGAAGCTATCCTCCACACAAGCCAAGGGGATATCCGCATCAAGCTCTTTCCAAAGTTAGCTCCACTTGCAGTTGAAAACTTCCTTACTCACGCTAAGGAAGGCTACTACAATGGGGTTACGTTCCATCGTGTGATTGACGGATTTATGGTACAAACCGGAGATCCAAAAGGGGATGGTACAGGCGGTGAATCTATCTGGCATGATAAGGATAAAACCAAGGACAAGGGAACCGGTTTTAAAAATGAAATCTCTCCATACCTCTATAATATCCGTGGTTCCCTATCCATGGCCAATACTGGTCAACCAAGCTCAAATGGTAGCCAATTCTTCATCAACCAAAGTACAACAGACTATTCTGCTAAACTTCCTACAAGTAGCTATCCTAAGAAAATTATCGAAGCCTACAAAGAAGGTGGAAATCCAACTCTTGATGGAAAACACCCAGTCTTTGGTCAAGTAATCGATGGGATGGACGTTGTAGATAAAATTGCTAAGGCTGAAAAAGATGAAAAAGACAAGCCGACTACTGCTATTACAATCGACAGTATCGAAATTGTTAAAGACTACGATTTCAGTAAACAATAACACCATTAACTATAAGGAGATGTTAAAATGATTCTATTTTGGGGGTCAAAAGGTTACCAAAAAGTGTTGGGACATACACAAACTGCTATCGAATGTGGCCATTGTAACAATGTTGGTACTTGGGAAATTACGGAATACGGACGCAAGTTCACTCTTTACTGGATTCCGCTCTTCCCTTATGGTAAAACTTATTTCGTTTCTTGCCCGATTTGTCACTACGGAAAAGAAATCCAAAAATCTGAAATTGAAACCTATTTGAATTACTAGTCAAAAAGCCAAGTCACACAGACTTGGCTTTTTCCTATTCTAGTTTTTCGAGTTTCTCTTTTTATGTTAGCTCATTGAAGTCCCAGATTTGGTCCATCCAGCCTTCATAGAAGTCTGGTTCGTGACAGACCATAAGGATAGATCCTTTATATTCTTTCAGAGCTCGTTTCAACTCATCCTTAGCATCCACATCCAAGTGATTGGTAGGCTCGTCTAGAACAAGGACATTGTTCTCACGATTCATCAAGAGACAGAAACGAACCTTGGCTTGTTCTCCACCTGATAGAACTTGAATCTGGCTTTCGATATGCTTCGTTGTCAAACCACAGCGGGCAAGGGCTGCACGGACTTCTGCTTGATTGAGGGCCGGAAAGGCATTCCAGACTGCTTCTAGTGGTGTTTGGCGATTGCCACCTTCCACTTCTTGTTCAAAGTAGCCGAGTTCTAGATAATCACCGCGTTCAACTTCACCAGCAATTGGCGGGATAATACCTAAAGGGACTTCAAGAGGGTTGTTTTACCGATACCATTGGCACCGATGATGGCAACCTTTTGATTGCGCTCAAAGGTAAGATTTAATGGCTTTGTAAGTGGGCGGTCGTAACCAATCTGCAAATCCTTGGCTTGGAAGATAAAGCGTCCAGGTGTACGAGCTGGTTTAAAATCAAAGGACGGTTTTGGTTTCTCACTTTGAAGTTCGATAATGTCCATCTTATCCAATTTCTTCTGGCGAGACATGGCCATATTACGGGTAGCAACACGCGCCTTATTACGGGCTACGAAATCCTTGAGATCAGCAATTTCCTTCTGTTGACGTTCATAGGCTGCCTCTAGCTGCGATTTCTTCATGGCATAGACTTCTTGGAACTGGTAGTAATCGCCAGAGTAGCGTGTCAACTGTTGATTTTCAACGTGATAGACGATATTGATCACATCATTGAGGAATGGAATATCGTGCGAAATGAGGACAAAGGCATTCTCATAGTTCTGCAGATAACGCTTGAGCCAGTCAATATGCTCCGCATCTAGATAGTTGGTAGGTTCATCCAAAAGCAAGATATCTGGCTTTTCAAGGAGGAGTTTAGCCAAAAGTACCTTGGTTCTTTGTCCACCAGATAAGGCTGTTACGTCCGTATCCATACCATAATCCATGACACCAAGAGCACGCGCGACTTCGTCAATCTTAGCATCCAAGGTATAGAAGTCACGACTTTCCAAACGGTCCTGAAGTTCTCCGACTTCTTCCATCAGAGCATCAATATCAGCTCCCTCTTCTGCCATTTCCATGTAAAGATCATTGATACGCGCTTCGGCTTTGAATAATTCGTCAAAGGCAGTGCGAAGGACGTCACGCACGGTTTGACCTTCTTTAAGAACTGCATGCTGGTCCAGATAACCTGCTGTCACATATTTAGACCATTCCACCTTACCTTCATCAGGTAACATTTTACCAGTTACAATGCTCATGAAGGTTGATTTTCCTTCACCGTTAGCACCAACTAGTCCGATGTGTTCACCCTTGAGGAGACGGAAGGAGACGTCTTCAAAAATCGCACGGTCACCAAAACCGTGACTCAAATTTTTAACTTCTAAGATACTCATTTTAATTCCTTATCTTGTTTTTATGTAGTAGTTTATAGAGGACCCAGGCTAGGTAGCCACCTAAAGTATTAGTCCATAAATCATCAATCTCAAAGACCCGATTAAAATCAAAGAAAAAGTCTAAAACTAGCTGTGTGCATTCGATGCTTAAGCTCAATAAAAAGCTTAACAAAATCACTCTCTTTGTTTTTCTTAGACTAGGGATGAGATAGAGAAGCTGGAAAATTAAAGGGAAGAGCAAGAGGACATTTAAGGCGTTTTGCAAAAAAATCCAAAACAGTTGTATAGGGCTGGTTACTTCTCCCATGTTCCACAAAGAGTTAAAAGGCGTCAAAAGAAAAACCAGGCGTCCAATAGTTTGAATACCTGGAGTTTCCACTCCTGTAGGAAGTTGAGGCTGGGGAGTAAAACAAAAACAGACGATACAAAGACTGTATAACACGATTCCCAGGCTTAGTAATTTTTTTTGATTCATCTTATGGATTTACTTCAGCTACTGCTTTTTGGCGATCACGCTTCATGGTATTTGAACGCAATTGTCCACAAGCCGCATCGATATCAGTACCATGTTCCTGACGAACAACACAGTTGACACCTTTTTTCTTGAGCGTATCGTAGAAGGCCATCACGCGCTCCTTAGGACTGCGACTGTATTGGTCATGCTCACTAACTGGGTTGTAAGGAATCAAGTTAACATATGACAATTTCTTAATGTTCTTGAGCAATTCTGCCAACTCAAGCGCTTGTTCAACTCCATCATTGACTTCATTAAGCATGATATACTCAAAAGTCACACGGCGGTTGGTTGTTTCGATATAATACTCAATCGCTGCAAAGAGTTTTTCAATTGGAAAGGCACGGTTAATTTTCATAATGCTTGAACGCAGTTCATTGTTTGGAGCATGAAGAGAAACAGCAAGGTTAACCTGGACTCCTTCATTGGCAAACTCACGAATCTTGTGAGCCAAACCAGAAGTTGATACGGTGATATGACGAGCACCGATAGCCATTCCCTTATCATCATTGATGGTACGAATAAAGTTCAAAACGTTATTGTAGTTATCAAATGGTTCTCCAATACCCATAACAACGATATGGCTAACACGCTCATCTTGACCACGTTCGTCAAAATATTTTTGAACAAGCATAATTTGAGCCACAATTTCCCCGTTATTGAGGTCACGTTGCTTCTTAATCAAGCCTGATGCACAGAAAGTACAACCAATATTGCATCCTACCTGCGTGGTGACACATACTGATAATCCGTAGTGCTGACGCATAAGGACAGTCTCAATCAACATCCCGTCTGGTAACTCAAAGAGATACTTCACAGTACCATCGGCTGACTCTTGAACAATACGTTGTTTCAAGGGATTGACTACAAACTGCTCGTTGAGTTTGGCAATCAAATCCTTAGACAAGTTAGTCATTTCTTCAAATGTCTGAACACGTTTACGGTAAAGCCATTCCCAGATTTGATCCGCTCGGAATTTCTTTTCTCCTTGCTCTAAGATCCATTCTTGCATTCCTTGACGAGTTAAACTATAAATCGACGGTTTCATCTTTTCTCCTTATTTTCTAGTCTTTCTTACGGATGACGAAATGACGTTGTCCCTTTTCTTCATTCTGAGGTTTCTGTTCTTTACGGCGACGTCTATTTCTCTTGTCTGTATGATTTCTTTTCTTATTTTGAGAAGACTTTTTCCCTTTACGATTGTCTTTCTCTTCTTCTTTCTTGCGCATTTTTTGGTCAAATGGTGCTCGTTTAGGAGTCTCATTTTCTAAGACAAAGTAGGCACATCCATAGCTACAATACTCGAGTAGGTAATCTTGTAAACGACTGATTTTTCTCGAGAGATTCTTCAGCTCGCTCATTCTTGTAGAATCCTCATCAAGCGCAACTGCTCATTGCTCCAGTCTCCTACAATATAATCATACTTGTTTTAAAAACTTCCGAAAAAGCGTTGAGTAAAAGCTGTTGTATCGAAGGCTTCCTTGCTATTTTCAACTAAGGTAAAAAGTAAAAACCTTCAGCCTCGACTTTATCTCCAGATAGATGAAATTCTGGACCAGGGAATTTATTGTAATTGTATAATTCAGGTGCAATTTCTTTACGCATAATATTCCTTTTTAACGTTTACTTAATACTCTATTTTTACCATATTTTTGCCATATTTACATCTTTTTGATTTAAAATGAAAAAAAGTCTGACGATTTCACCCTTTAATTCTAAAAAGACACAACTGTACAAAAAAGAAAAAACTGGGAAAACCCAGTTTTTAAATATTATAGGTAAAGTAATTTGAAAAGTGCAACAGCGGCAATAGCAGCAGCAATCGGTGCAACTACTGGTACCCAAGCATACCACCATTTTGAATCACCCTTGTGTTCACCAAGGATTGATTTAGGAAGTACTGCGTGAAGAAGACGTGGTCCAAAGTCACGAGCTGGGTTCAAACCTGGTCCTGAAGGTCCACCAAGTGAAGTAACCAAAGCCATTACCAAGAAACCAAGTGCCAAGTGTGCAATACCAAGACCTGGTGACAAGAATGGAGCTACTTGTGTTTTCGCTTGTTCAAGATATGTAGCGACTTGTTCTTGAGGAATTGTTTGACCTTGAGCAGTCGCTTGTGCCACTTGTTCATTAATCAATGCTTGAGCTTTTGTAACTAACTCAGCACCAAAGAAGTTCTTTGTTAAACCAAGTGCTGCAAAGAAAAGAACAAATGATCCAATAAACTCATTGATAAATCCGTTCACAGTTGCTGCATAACGTGATTCTTTTGTACCATGATCCAAACTTGAAATAGTTGAGAAAGATCCCAGGATGTTATTTGGGTTTTCCGTCTTCAAGTAGTAGGGACGGTGAGTCGCAACAACCAAGGCTTGTCCGAAGATTGCTCCCAAAACTTGCGCGATGATGTATTGTGCTACTTGTGACCAAGGGAAGAGACCGCTAACTGCAAGTCCAAGAGTGAAGGCTGGGTTGATGTGGTTTCCAGAAACGTTACCAAACATCAAAGCTGGAATCATAACCCCCATACCGTAACCAACAGCGATAACGAGCCAGCCACTTTGGTGACCTTTCGTACCTTTAAGTTCAACGTTGGCAACCGCACCATTTCCCAAGATGATCAAGATGGCTGTTCCCAAAAATTCAGTGGCATATTTGACTGCCCATGCGAAATCCATTGATAGATTCTCCTTAATATTTTTTAGACAATCCCTATTCTATCAATTTTTAAGCCTTTTAGCAACAGATTTTCTAAAAGAATACCGCGGGAAAACGCTTTTATTTTAGTTCTTAAAAAGACCCTAACAAAACCCTAGTTTGTTAAGTCAAAATTTTGATTATTCTTGACGCTGACCAAAAATCCTTAATCATCTGCTCCATTTCCTCACGACTTGGTGTCGTAAGCATATAGAGATAGTCTCCTTGCAATTCAGCAAAGGCTGCCGGCATGATTTTCTTTACTTTAAACTGTTGACCATATTTAGCGAGCAAGTCTTCTTCTGAATAAACATAGTTAGCATTGGCGCGACGAGATGTTGCTAAGCAATACTGGGTTTCAAACGGAGACTCTGGGAACGCTTCACCTGCAACGATAGCTGCATAACCCTTGTACAAATCCAAGGAATGCGCATAATTATAGACATCGATAGTGAAGCCACCCGCTGGACGGTTATTGTACTCAATGGCAATATAATCATCACCCTCACGGAAGAACTCGATATGGAAGAAACGTTCTTTCATACCAAATTCCTTGACAATTGCCTCACCATACTTGCGAAGTTTCGGATCCATATCTTTAAGAACATAATAAGAATTGTCCATCTTGTAAATCATGAGATCAAGGGGTGTATGTGCATAGTCAAAGATAGTTGAAAAGACAATATTTCCATCTCTATCTACCAAACCATCGAATGTACAGATTTCACTAGAGGTAACAAATTTTTCAAAGAAATAAACTGTTGAATGGTCCCATTCAGCCTTAAAGTGGTTTACATTATCTTCTGTTTCAAGTTTGAAGGTTGCAGCTGCACCTACTCCATTATCAGGTTTGGCAATCATGGGAAGGCCGATTTCTTTCACAGCTTTATCAACATCTGCTTCTGTTTCAATAACCGCACCAGGCACAACTGGAACTCCTGCTTTTTTGAAGAGTTTTTTCATTTCAGACTTGTACTTAGTCTTCTTGAGATCTTCTGGTTTTGCACCAAAAACATGAAACTGTTCACGAAGGGCAGCATCCAACTCTAGCCAGTATTCATTATGAGATTCGATGCGGTCAATTGGACCATGCTTATAGAAAAGAAAGGCAACTGCTCGTTTAACCTCATCGATATTTTCAAGATCGTCAACTCGAAAATACTCCGTCAAGCTATTGCGCAATGGTTCATCTAGTTGTTCGTAGGGTTCTTGCCCAATCCCTAGAACTGTGATGCCTTTATTGGCTAGCTCAATACTAAATTGCTGAAAATTTTGTGGGTAATAGGGTGAAATTACAAGATAATTCATAAGCAACTCCTTTTATAGACTCATATGACCGAGGAAATATGGCATTTGTTTACGCCACCATTCCCAGTCATGGGCAACATCGTGCCCCCATTCTGCAAACCAGGCAGGAATTTGTTTTTGGTCAAAGGCTTCTTTTAACTTGTAGTAAGAAGGCAAGCCATCCTGTTCCCAAGCACCTAGACCTGTACAAACAATAATCTCAGCCTGACGGTAACGATCGATAAACCAACCATCATTTTGATTCCAGATATAGTCTACTGGTGAATTTTGATAGATAGCGTCATCGTTGTAGTAATCTCCAACAAAGAAACGAGCATCATAGACACCACTGAGGGCGATTACCTTGGTAAAGACATCTGGATGTTGGAGGAAGAAATTCAAAGCGTGATAGGCTCCCATAGAGCATCCTGTTGTCATCATACCGTCAAACCAGCCTGTCTTGTGCTTGATAAAAGGAATAGCTTCTTCAATCACATATCGTTCATAGGCACGGTGCATCTCAGCTTGATCATGACTATTTTTCCAAGTCGCAAGCCAGCTCTCACTATCTACACTTGAAAGGGTAAAGAACTGAACACGACCTTCCTCGATAAAGGACGCACAAGCATCAATCATTCCAAAATCATAGTATTCATTGTGGCTACCACCTGAAGAAGCAAAGACAACAACTGGGATGCCTCCATGTCCGTATCTATTGACATACATTTCACGATTAAGATGACCACTCCAGTGGCTAAGATGTTCAATATGCATATCCTGTCTCCTTTATACTAATTACCAATTTTCTGCAAAAAAAGCGTAGGCAAGCTGGAAGATTTTCTGCCCATGGAATTTCATGGTGGATAGCCCCGGCTTGAACCTTGAGAGAGAGATTTTCCAACTCAACTCCTCCTGCTATCAGATCATGATAATAGCGAAGAGAAGAGTCAATATAGGCCTGCTTAATATTACCAGCCATAAGGGTCTTATCCGTGTCATCTGCTTCTTCCGTCCCGACATAGATAAAGACTCGCTGGTCTGGCAATAGTTTTTTTCGCTCGATATAGCGATCAAAAGCCTCTTGGTGAAGCCAGTTGGCTGATGAGAACACTCCCAAACACCCAATCTGATCCTGATACTCCAAGCCAATAAACTGGGTAATATTGCCGCCTAGAGAAGACCCAACCATAGCAGTGTGTTTACGGTCTGATTTTGTACGATAGTTTTCATCGATAAAGGGTTTGACCACTTCCATGACAAACTCAGCGTACTCGACTCCCTTACCACCAAACTGTTGACCGGGAATATTAGACTCTTGGGAATTTCCATGCTGCGTACTCATTCATACGCCCTAGACCATCATTATCAATGGCCACTACAATCATACGGCTGATATCTGGATTCCGTTTAATGGTCGGAATGATCTTCCATGAATGACCGACATAGGATTCTTTACTGTAAAAGACATTTTTGACCATCATGGAAATAGACAACTGGATAAGTTCGATCCGTGTCTTTCTCGTAGTTTTTCGGGAGGAGAACACGTACACGGCGCTCCTTGCCTGTGTATGGAACCTTGAGCTTATGTTCTCGCATTTTCAGATAAAAGTAGGATTGATTCATTGTCAGAAAACTCTCTATATTCAAAAATTTTACCTAATTATATCATAAAAATAGAAAAAAGTCAGTTTCCGTCCAAATTTAGGGCAATAAACTAACTTTTTTACTTATTTTATTTTTTTCCTCTGGTTTTTTTCTGATTAAAGGAGATCATCGATTAACTCATCAACCGCATCTTTCTCAGCTTGAGGGGTAATTTCAGTAATCATAATTCCTGCTACTGCTCGCTCAACCAATCCTTCAACATCCATACGTGTTTCATACTGTTCAGCATTCTTAATCTTTGGATTTGTCTTCGGACGATCAGGTGCAAAAATCGTACAGCAGTCTTCAAAAGGTTGGATAGAAATTTCAAAGGTATCAATTTCCTGAGCAATGTCAATGATTTCCAACTTATCCATAGTTACAACTGGACGAATGATTGGCGTATTTGTGACAGCATTGATAGCTTGCATACTTTCAAGGGTTGGCTTGCCACCTGACCAAGACTTTCACCATTGATGATGACCAAACCATTTCGCACTTCGCGAATACGGTCGGTAATCCGCATCATAAAGCGGCGAGTCAGAGTCATGAGGTAAGCTTCTGGGGCCTTAGCCTTAATCTCTTCTTGGATTTCAGTGAAAGGCACTTCGATAAACTGGATATTCCCACCGAACTTAGTCAATTTACGGGTCAAATCCTGAGCTTTCTTGAGGGCGCCTGGACTAGTATATGGTGGACTAGCAAAGTGGACAGCCTCGATATCTACACCACGTTTCAAAGCAAGATACCCTGCTACAGGAGAGTCAATCCCTCCTGATAACATCAGCATTCCTTTGCCCGAAGTTCCAACTGGTAAACCTCCCGCTCCACGAATGGTCTCATAGGAAAGATAAGCCGCCTCTTCACGAATCTCCACTTGCAGATTAATATCGGGATTTTTCATCTGGGCTTGAATAGTTGGAATAACATCAAAAACAGCACCACCAAGAACTTGGTTGAGTTCTCGACTATCCAGTTCAAAGTTGTGATCACTACGTTTGCTAGAGATCTTAAAGGTCATGCCTTCCTTATAGATGTCCTGCATAATCTCTTGGACAGCAGATTTAAGAACTTCTACAGATTTTTCAACCTTATATACTGGAGAAAAGTTTTGAATCCCGAAAACCTGTTTGAGAGACTCAGCTACTGCTGCATAGTCGGCTCCATTAAGATAAGCATGGGCACGGTCGCGATCAGTAGTTACCTTGACTTGAGGATAGATAGATAAAACATCTGAGATATTATTACGTAGTTTATTGATGAAACGCATACGGTTTTTACCTTTGGTTGAAAGTTCCCCGTAGCGAATCATAATTTCTGAATATTGCATGAATGCTCCTATCTTACTTTTCTAGTTTGATTGTAAATTAATTTTAGTTTGGTCAAAAATTGCTCCACTTGACTCATGTCATTTTCTAGGTCTAGGCTGACGCGTACTGCTGACTGAGCCTTATCTTTTTCAACCCCCATGGCAATCAAGGTCCCAGCAGGTTTTCCTGCCTTGGACGAGCAAGCAGAGGTTGTGGAAATGAAAATATCATAGTCTTCAAATGCATGAACGATGACTTCACCACGGACACCCTTAATTCCAAAAGTCAGAATATGAGGCGCAAAGTCTTCCTCACCTGAGAAAACAAAAATATCTGGATATTCGAGTAGAGCTTGACGGATGACTGCCTTCATCTGACTCGTTTTGCTTGTAAACAAATCCAGTTTTTCCATGGCTAGACGCAGAGCCTTGGCTGTCGCAGCAATACCTGCTACATTCTCAGTTGTTGAACGATAGTCACGCTCTTGGCCACCACCAGTTAATAGGGGCGTGATTTTCTTGCCAAACTTGATATAGACAAATCCAACACCACGAACGCCGTGGAACTTGTGACTAGAGAAGGTCGCAAAATCCACTCGGTCAGTCAAATACTTTTCTGTCGGAATCTTAGCTAAAGCTTGAACCGCATCAACATGGAAGGAAATCGTTGGTTTATCTGCTAATAGTTCTGAGATAGCTTGAATAGGTTGAATTGAGCCGATTTCATTGTTAACAGCCATGATAGAAATAAGTGTGGTATCAGGTCGTATTAGACTTTTTAATACCTCCAAATCCACAAAACCTTGCTCATCTACTGGTGCAAAATCCACCTCAAATCCTTGAGTCTGAAGCCAAAGAGCAGACTCCTTAACCGCTGGATGCTCAATTTCTGACACGATGATGTGTTTACCAAACTGAGCTTTTTCAAAAGCGACACCTTTGATAACCCAGTTATCTCCTTCGGTACCACCAGAGGTAAAGAAGACTTCTTCGCTTTTCTTACCAATTAAATCTGCAATCTGCTGACGAGAAGCTTCTAAAATTCTGGTAGACTGATCACCCAAACGATGAAGGCTAGATGGGTTACCAATAATTTTTGCAGACACCTGCATGTAAGTTTCAAGTACTTCAGGATAAGGCTTGGTCGTAGCCGAATTATCAAAGTAAATCATTGTTTCTCACACTTTCTAAAATCACTCCTTCTATTGTAACACGAAACAGTTCAGGCGACAAGAAATGCCGTTCAGGTTCATTTAAGTTTTTTTTAAAGATTTTGGGTATAATGAATCATGGTAAAGGAGAGAAATTATGTCTAACTATCGCAGAAAATCAAAACCTAAAGCTGAACATATCAAAAAAGGCTTTACCGTCTTTCAAAAAACAATTGCAACTTTAGCCAGTATCCTTGGTTTGATTACAGCTAGTATCACTATCATGAATGCTTTAGATAAAAACAAGGATCATAAAGATACGACTACACAAACAACCATTATCAAGGAAGTTCAAAAGGAAGCTCCAGCTGAATCCAATGCACCTGCACAGAATCAAAGGAAGCAACCAAGAAACTAATTCTGCAAATGGTGGAGTTGACGAAAAAAATAATAATGTTCAATCAGAAGAGACTACTCAAGCTTCTAACAACGTCCCAAAAAATCAAACTGATGGAGTTGCTCAATCTGATACAGTTGCGACAGACAATAAAACAAACCCTTAACAATAAAGCTTCTCTCCAGTTTCGGAAAGAAGCTATTTTTTTATTGTTGTAAGACTTTTCGAGGTTTTGTTCCTTCAGCAGGACCAATAACTCCAGCCATCTCTAATTCTTCCATCAATCGAGTGGCTCGGTTAAATCCAACTGAAAGACGACGCTGAATCATGGATGCACTTGCTTTTTGTGTTTCGATGACAAGAGCCTTGGCTTCTTCGAAAAGTGGATCTCCAGCATCATCGCTAGAACCAAACTCACCTTCTGACTCAGATACTTCTCCTGGGTCAAAGCTTTCATCATAATTCGCATCAGCTTGAGCCTTAATGAAGTTTACGATACGTTCAACATCATCATCTGAAATAAAGGATCCTTGGAGACGAACAGGATGGTTTTCATCAATTGGCTTAAAGAGCATATCCCCTCGACCGAGTAATTTCTCCGCACCATTTTCATCCAAAATTGTACGTGAATCTGTTCCTGAAGAAACAGCGAATGCTACACGAGACGGCACATTTGCCTTAATCAAACCAGAGATAACATCCACTGAAGGACGCTGGGTTGCAAGGATCATGTGAATACCAGCCGCACGCGCCTTTTGTCCTAGACGGATAATGGCATCTTCTACTTCCTTGCTAGCAACCATCATGAGGTCAGCCAACTCATCCACAATCACGACGATTAAAGGTAGAGGTACTTGTTTGTACTCTGATTGAGCGTTGAATTCCTCAACTTTAGCATTGAAACCGGCAATATTTCGAACGCCAACCTTAGCAAATAGTTCGTAGCGGTTTTCCATTTCATCTACGACTTTTTGAAGGGCCTTGCTGGCCTTACGAGGGGTTGGTCACAACTGGAATCAAGAGATGAGGGATATCGTTGTATACTGATAACTCGACCATCTTAGGATCCACCATCATAAACTTGACTTGGTCTGGACGAGCCTTCATCAGAATACTTGCGATAATACCATTAACTGCAACGGATTTACCAGAACCTGTAGAACCCGCTACTAGTAAGTGAGGCATTTTTGCCAAATCAAAACTACGAGCCGTACCATTGACTGCTTTCCCAAGAGGAATTTCTAGAAGGTTTTCAGGCTTAGTCTGAGATTGTTCCCAAAGCTCACGGAAGGATACAGTTGCAATTTCCGAGTTAGGAACTTCGATACCTACCAAGGATTTCCCAGGAATCGGTGCTTCAATACGGACATCTTTAGCAGCCAAAGCCAAAGCCAAGTCGTCTGCTAGGTTTGAAATACGGTTGACACGGACACCAACTGCAGGTTTAACCTCATACTTGGTCACCGACGGACCGATTTCAGCACGCTCAACTGTTACCTTGATACCGAAACTTGCAAAGGTTTCTTCCAAAATTTTGATATTTTTCTCGAACGATTTTTCTTTTTCTTTTGACTGATCTTTTGGTTTATCAGGTGCAAAGAGCTGCAAGCTTGGAAGCTTATACTCCAAGGCCTTTTTAGCAGAAAAATCCACTTCAACCTCTTCGTCATCATCATCTTCTTCTGAGAAAACTTCTTCTTCTGGATAGTCCCCTTCTTCAGGGTAATCAAAATCAGCTTGCGGGAGAATAATCTCAGGTTCTACCCATTCCTCCTCTGGAAGTGGAGGAAATTCTTGCAGTGGTTCGTCTGATAAGATTTCTCCAGTTTCCATATCTACAGGCTGCATGTCAAGCAAAGCCTGCTCTTCTCTTTCTTTTTCAAGTCTTGCTTGCTCTTCTACTTCTCTTCGTGCCTTTTCCTCTTCACGCTTGATAAAGCGCTCTTGTTTTTTCTGTTCACGGCGCTCCATCCAGATAGCAAATCGAGCTGAAAGAAAATCAGCGATATCATAGATAGACCATGGACTCATTAAAAGAGCTCCGATTAGGATTAAGATTGCCCCGATGAAATAGGTACCGATATTTGAGAACAAAAAGGCTACCGGAATGTAGAGACCTACCCCTAACAAGCCTTCCCCTGCAAAGCTGGTCACTTGAAAGCTAGTTAAATCTTTAAAGATTTGTCCAATCGTTCCTTGAAAAATAGCATTTGCCATGCTAAGCTTCCAGACAAGATAAGCTTGAAAGATGAGGAGTAAGCCTGCAAAAATAAAGAAGAAACCTGCTAACAAGCCTTCTTGTTTATGAATCCATTTAAAGAAGAATAGATAGATTAAGAGAGAAAAAATAGCTAGATAAGCCAAACTCCCCACAAGTAAGCGGATTAGGTTATAAACAGTGATTCCGACAGCTCCCCATTTTAGAGCTGCAAAAATTAAACAGATAGCCAAAGCTAAGGAAATCAACATTCGTTGAATCGCTTGTTTTCTTTCCAATTCTGCTTTAGACGGTCTGCGTCTTGTTTTAGTTGTATTCTTGTTTGCCATGCTTCTATTATATCATATTTCAGAAACTTTTCGAGAGGTTAAAAAAATGACTGCCCACTTTCGTGTTCAGTCATTTGAATGTGTTTGTGATTATTTTTCTAATGGTTTACGAAGGTAACCGTAAACTACACCACTGACGATTGCTCCTACCAAGACAAAGACAAGGTAAAGAAGAGCATTTGAAGTAAGGGCGATAACGAAGATTCCTCCGTGAGGAGCCATGAGTTTGATATTTGCAAGACCAACGAGTCCACCTGCCACTGCTGAACCAAGGATGAAGCTTGGGATAGCACGAGCTGGGTCTGCTGCACCAAATGGAATCGCTCCTTCAGTGATGAATGACAAGCCCATAACGATGTTCGTCAAACCAGAGTTACGTTCTTCTTTGGTAAATTTGTCCTTGAAAAGAAGAGTCGCAATGAATACTGCTAGCGGCGGAACCATTCCTCCAGCCATAACTGCTGCCATAGCTACTGAACCACCTGTTGACACTGTTGCTGCAAGAGTACCAGTACCAAAGACATAAGCGGCTTTATTGACAGGTCCACCCATATCGACAGCCATCATTCCTCCAAGAACAAGACCAAGAAGAATAGCAGAGCCCTCCACTAAGACCAGCGAGGAAGTTATTCATACCAGTATTGATTGCGGCCATTGGGATATTAACAGCTAGCATAACAAATCCTGTCAAGATTGTTCCAAAAAGTGGCAAGAGAAGGATTGATTTAGCACCTTCAAGTGTGCGAGGAACCTTCACGTATTTCTTAACTAAGAGTACCAAGGCACCAGCGATAAATCCACCAACAAGAGCTCCAAGGAAACCTGATGATACTCCTGCAAGAGCTGAAGTTGCTTCACCACCTTGAGCATAAGGGATTTTACCAAAGGCAAAACCTTCTTTGGCAATAGCTCCAGCTACGAAACCTGCTACCAAACCTGGTTTTTCAGCGATTGAGTAAGCAACATATCCTGCAAATACTGGAAGCATCAAACCAAAGGCTGCGCCACCGATTTTCATGAACATAGAAGCGAGTTCATGGTAAGATCCAAGATTTCCGAGGCTATCGTTTGGTACACCCATAGCACCATCAATCAAGAAAGCAAGGGCAATCATAATACCACCACCGATAACGAATGGCAACATTTGAGATACACCACTCATCAAGTGTTTGTAGAAAGCACCACCGACACTTTGTTTTTCGTTAGATGCTGTTGAAGCTTGCGCTCCATTTGCAGCACGATATACTTCAGCATTGCCAGAAAGAGCCAAGTTGATCAACTCTTCTGTCTTACGAATACCATCTGCAACTGGACGATTGACCAATGGTTTGCCATCAAAACGATCCATTTCAACTGCCTTATCAGCAGCGATGATGATAGCTTTAGCCTTACGAATATCTTCTGATGTCAATTTGTTGCCAACACCGCTAGCACCATTGGTTTCAACCTTGATACCGACACCCATTTCCGCGGCCACTTTTTGAAGAGCTTCTTGTGCCATGTATGTGTGGGCAATTCCTGTTGTACAAGCAGTTACAGCAACGATAAAGTCACCAGATTCATTCGCAGGAGCTTGTACTGGCTCTTGAGCTTTTTCTGAAGCTTGGTTAAAGAGGTCAATAACTTGATCAGCTGATGTTACTTGACGAAGTTTGTCAGCAAAGCCGTCTTTCATCAAGTATTGAGACAATTCTGCCAAGGCAGCCAAGTGAGTATCATTGGCACCTTCTGGAGCAGCAATCATAAAGAAGAGGTCAGTTGGTTGTCCATCTAAACTTTCGTAGTCAACACCCTTGTTTGATTTAGCAAAGAGAACAGTCGCTTCTTTGACAGCAGCATTTTTGCTGTGTGGCATTGCAATACCATCACCCAAACCTGTAGAAGTCAAAGCTTCACGCGCTAAGATTCCTTCTTTAAAAGTTTCAAAATCTGACACATATCCGTGCTCTACCAAGCTATGAATCATTTCTTCGATAGCTTCTGTTTTTTCAGTTGCTTTCAAATCAAGCAACATGACATCTTTTCTCAATAAATCCTGAATTTTCATCTTTTTTCTACCTCAACTTTTTCATAAGTCTCTTTAATCAATGCTGCAGTTGCTAAATCATCTGAGAAGGTGGTTGCTGTTCCACATGCCACTCCCCACTTGAAGGCTTCTACTGCGTCTTTTGATTTGACAAACTCACCCGTAAATCCAGCAACCATAGAGTCACCAGCCCCCACTGAGTTTTTCACTGTTCCCTTGATTGGTTTAGCAAAGTATGCTCCATCTGATGTTACCAGAAGGGCACCATCACCAGCCATAGAAATAATCACGTTTTGAGCACCTTTAGCCAGCAACTCACGAGCATATTTTTCAATCTCATCTAAGCTTTCAAGTTTAACTCCAAAGATAGCTCCAAGTTCATGATTATTTGGTTTGACCAAAAGAGGTTGATAATCCAAACTATCGATTAAGGTCTGACCTTCAAAGTCACAGACTACTTGAGCGCCTGTCTGACGCGTCAAAGCAATTAATTCTTTGTAAATTACATTACCCAAGTTTTTAGCACTCGAACCCGCAAAGACAACTGTATCTTCTGCTGTCAGACTTGAAAGAATGGCTTTTAACTCTTCAAGTTGTTCGGGCTCAACATTAGGACCCTGTCCCATTGATTTCAGTTTCTTGGTCTGCTTTTGATTTTGACATTGATACGCGTATCTTCTGCCACTTGGACAAATTGCGTTTCAATTTGTTCTTCAGCTAAAGTATCTGTGATAAATTTTCCAGTAAAGCCTCCGATGAAACCTGTCGCTGTATTTGGAATATCCAAACGCTTCAAGACACGGCTAACATTGATACCTTTACCGCCAGCAAACTTATCATCACTATCCATACGATTAACACTACCAACTTCCACTTTGTCCAAACGGACAATGTAGTCTATAGATGGATTGAGTGTGACTGTATAAATCATACTTCTATTACCTCCGTTTTCTCTTTGATAGCTGGCAAGAGCTCATGACCCTTGCTTGTAATCACAATAGCACGTTTTATAGGAGCTACCTTAGCAAAACAAGACTGACCAAGCTTAGACGAATCCACCAAGACATAGGTTTGTTTGGCATTTTTCTAGAATAGCACGCTTAACAGCTCCCTCCTCCATATCTGGAGTTGTATAATAACCTTCATCCACACCGTTCATTCCGATAAAGGCACGGTCAAAGTGAAGCTGGTTAATCTGATTAAGCGCGACACCACCGATGCTGGCATCAGTCGCCATTTTAACCCCACCGCCAATAATAACTGTCGGGATTTGCTTATCCACTAATTGAACCGCATGGTGAATGGAATTGGTTACCACTGTAATGTCTTTTCGCTCCAATTCCTTAATGAGAAAGGCTGTCGTACTTCCTGCATCCACAAAGATAACATCTTTTTCTTTGATGAGGGAAGCCGCTTTTTGCGCAATCAACTTTTTCTCTTGAAGGTTTTTGACAGATTTCTCTTGAATGGTTTCTTCTTCTTGCAAGGAGTGAGGCAACTCTGCTCCTCCATGCACTCGACGAAGTTTATTTTCAGACTCCAATTCATCTAAATCACGTCTAACTGTTGATTCTGAAGTATCTAACAAGCCTACCAATTTCTCTAGAGAGACGATTTTATGCTGTTTCAATTCTTCTAAAATCACCTGTTTTCGTTCACTTTTTAGCATTAGTTTACCTCCTGTTAACGATTACATTATTCATTCTATCATAAAAATCAAAGTCAAGCATTTTTTTATCATTTTCTTTCATTTTTCTATCACTGGATCCTCAACTTCAAATAAATTTGCAAGAAAGAAGGCTTTTATGGTAGACTAGGTTAGTAAACAATGGAAGATTACTCAAGAGGCTTAAGAGGCCGTGTTGGAAACGCGGTAGGCGTGTTAAAGCGTGCGTGGGTTCGAATCCCATGTCTTCCGTCAATAAATAAAACAATAGATATTTTTATTTTTTTAATACTTCTATTAAAAAAACGCTGATTTCTCAGCGTTTTTTTATATCATGGAGCCGGTGAACGCTTTGCAAAATATATAGATTTTTAAGGATACAACGGAATGTTGTATCCTTTGTTGTATCCCTTTTGTAAAAAGGAATACAAAGGAATACCAAAGAATAAAATAAAAAACGTTGTAAAAACAACGTTTTAGAAAGATTTACAAAACAATGTAAAATATTAATGGAGCCGGTGGGAGTCGAACCCACGTCCAAACACCTGCTAACATATTTGTCTACAACCATAGGTTATGTATTGTTTTAACAGCTCCTCGACACATAACTCAAGCCTAGGAACTGCTAGTCTATCAATCTCTTATCAAACTGCTAGACAAAGTTTGATCGTATCTCGCTAAAATTAAGACCTGTCATCAGACACGAGCAATCCGAATCGGGTCACGCCTGCTGGTTTTTAGGCAGCTAGAGCGTAAGAAGTGTTATTTTTTGCAGTTATATTTAACTGAGCGTTTACGTCGCCACACGAGTCGCAAAATATGCCTCATAATGCCTGTCGAATCCGTAACGACCCCAAAGACTATAAAGATATTATACCTTATCTAGGTTAAAAAATCAAAAATGCAAGTAGATGTCTAGAAAAGTCTAGTTTTTAGGGCTTCCGATAGGGCCTGATAGCCAGAAACGCTGAGGTGAAGCCCATCTGTTGTATAGTCTGATTTGAGTTGCCCTTCCTGATCGAGTAGCTCTTTAAAAACAGACACATATTCTACCTGCATGTATGCAGAAGCTAACTCTTGATAAGCTTGGTTCCAGGCCTTGATTTTCTCATTTGTACGAATATAAACTGTCTGTTTGTATTCTATCCCTTGATGAACTGGCAGAATAGAAACTAGCTTAATCTGTGACAGCGGATAGTCACGAGAAATACTTTGAATCACACTTTCAAGATTTGTTAATGCTTGACTCATTGGAACATCTTTCCCAATGTCATTGGTCCCAATCAAAAGCACAATTTGATCCACTGCATCACCATAGAGGTGGGCATCAAGGTTATCTAGTAAAAGTCCGGTCTGATAACCACGAATGCCTCTATTTACAATGGTCTTTGTTGTCCCTAGTAATTCTTGCAAGGGATAATACTCAACAATAGAATCTCCAATAAAGATGATATCTGGTTCAATTACCGAAATCCGATTGAGTTCACGATACTTGGTTTGAATTTTTTCCTGCTCTTTTAAGAGCCAGTTTTCTAATAGCTGTACTGCCAAGTTATTCTCCTCTTTCTAACCAGTTCTCTAAACTTGGTAAACACCTGCCTGACTATTGGCTGGGGCTACTTTTGTCGCAATTTCTTTAACAGCCTCTTCTGCATTTTCCATAGCGTATGAAATTCCTGCCAACTCTAACATTTCAATATCATTTTCACTATCACCGAAGGCCATGATTTGTTCAGGTTTTAAGTTCCAACGTTTGAGCAATTCTACTAACCCCCACGCTTTATGAATCCCATCTTGTAAGATATCAATACAGCCATAACCGCTGGAAACAGCTCGCACATGCCCATCAAATAGGTCATTAATTTCCTGTAAAACCGATTCGGATCGTTCTTCACCAACAACCATACTCATCTTAAGAACACCACCGAAGAGATTAGAGTCAAATTCATCGACGAATTGCATTCGTTGATAGAGCTTTTCAATCATCTCTGGAGTCATAAATTTATCAAGTTCTGTAAAAACAGTACCTTTCTTTACAAAACCACCATTCATCGCAGTTACGACAAACTGATCCTGACATTCTCTACCTTTAAAGTGAGCTAAAGCCCTATCAACCATGGCATCATCCCAAGTTTGTGCTTGAAGCAATTCATTATTTTCGAATATCCGAGCACCATTAGCAACTACCAGAACGACTCTTTCTGCTAGATGTCCCAGTAATTGTCTCATACGATGAACTTCATTTCCAGTCGCAATGACAAACCGAACGCCACGGTGGTCCAGCTTATCCAAAATTTTCTCTAAGCGAGGAAGGTCTAGTTGACCTCTTGGATCTAACAAAGTACCATCCATATCCGTTGCTACTATCTTAATTTCCATTTTGTCTCCTTGAGATTCAAATCACTACCACTTCAAACCGACATGTTCATTCATTTCTTTATAGGCTGTATCAATCCGTTCCTTGGTAGCCTCGTCTAACTGACTACGGTATTTCCCACCCTCAATAAAGTCTTCCAGGATATAAGTTTGGTAAAGATAGAGTGGGTATCCTTCTGGAGAATAGCCTCCCTTTGGAGTCCTACTCACCCAGCTTGGATGGGCTTGGGCAGTTTCGATAGTCGTTTTACCGGATTTCTTCTTAATGGTCACATCCATGAGAACTCCACGTTCCGTCCACTTGGCATTTTCAACATCCTGCATGGTTTCAATCCGTTGATTTGAGATGAAATTCCCCATAGAGTAAATGATAAGCTTTTTATCACCTTCTTTTTCAACCGTTTCAGCTGGTTCAACAACGTGAGGGTGACCACCAAAGATAATATCAGCTCCCCAATCAATCATTTTATGATAAAGTTTCTTTTGCTCCTCAGTCGGCTCAATTTGATACTCAACTCCCATCTGAGGCATGATAATTGTAATATCTGCCTCTTTCTCTGCTCGCTCAATTTCAGCCTTCATTTTATCTTCATTTAAGTCTGAAAGATAGCGATTATAATCCTCTTGAGAAATGCTTTGTTCAATGCCATTAAAACCATAGGAATAGGCTAAAATAGCAACTTTAATTCCATTGACTTCCTTGATAACTAAAGGCGCCTTATCTCTAGATTCATGAGTATAAACCCCGACTGGTATCATTCCTGCCTTTTCAATAGCATCCGCAGTTGATACCACTCCCTCAATCTGAGAATCCAAGATATGATTGTGAGCCAAGTCTAGCACTTGATAGCCTGCATCTTTTATAGCATCCATAACTTCACCAGGTGCATTAAACAAAGGATAACCTGCAAGATAGTGGTCTTTATTTACGGTTCCTTCAAAATCACCAAGAACTAAGTCAGCTTGCTTCAGCCAAGGTTTTACGTATTCAAAGTTTTCATGAAAATCGTAGGTACCGTCTGCCTTTTTTTGCTGAAATATAAATAATGTCATGATAGAGCAAATCACCATTTGCCATGATGCGAGCACTTGTTTCCTGTTCCGTTACAGTAGTTTTCTCCTTAGAATCAGCACTCTGACTCACTGTAGTTACACTACTATTCACTAATGGAATCCCCTTTATCCCTTCAGATAATAAGGTCAATGCCATCGAAATAGCAACTACGATTAACAAAACTACAATAAAGGTTTTATTACTCCATTGGCGATAGTTTCTAAAAAAACGAATTAATTTTCTGACAAGTCCTAAGACAGGATCTTTTTGATTTCTACTACTGCGTTTTTCCATCTCTTTTCTCCTTGCTTTTTAATGCAAGTCTCCTTACTTTATTATACCACAGACAAATTGGTATTTCCTTTTATTCTATAATTTTTTAAAAGCTTCTGTGACTTTCTTTCTCAACTATTTTGTGTTATCATGGAATTGTAATGGAAGGAAGGAGAGAACATGTCTGCTATAGAACGTATTACAAAAGCTTCACATTTAATTGACATGAAAGATATTATCCGCGAGGGCAACCCAACCCTACGAGCTGTCGCTGAAGAAGTGACTTTCCCATTAAGTGATCAAGACATCATCCTTGGTGAGAAAATGATGCAATTTTTAAAACATTCGCAAGACCCAGTTATGGCTGAAAAGTTAGGCCTACGTGGAGGAGTTGGACTTGCAGCACCACAATTAGATATCTCAAAACGCATCATTGCTGTTTTAGTTCCTAATATTACTGAAGATGGTGAAACGCCTCAGGAAGCCTATGATTTACAAGCTGTTATGTACAATCCTAAGATTGTCTCACACTCAGTCCAAGATGCTGCTCTAGGAGAGGGAGAAGGTTGTCTATCAGTCGATCGTGCTGTCCCAGGTTATGTTATCCGCCATGCTCGAGTAACTGTCGACTACTTTGACAAAGATGGCGAAAAGCATCGCATCAAGCTAAAAGGCTACAACTCCATCGTTGTACAACATGAAATCGACCACTTAAATGGTGTTATGTTTTATGATCGTATCAACGAAAAGGATCCTTTCGCAGTCAAAGAAGGTTTACTCATTCTGGAATAAAGAAAATCCCGTTCGACAACGGGGTTTTATGTTATAATAGAGCCATGAAAACAAATGATATTGTCTATGGCGTTCACGCCGTTACCGAAGCACTGTTAGCAAATACTGGAAACAAACTCTATCTCCAAGATGATTTAAGAGGTAAGAATGTAGAAAAAGTCAAGGAACTGGCAACTGAAAAGAAAGTATCCATTTCTTGGACTTCAAAAAAATCTCTTTCCGAAATGACTGAAGGAGCTGTCCACCAAGGTTTTGTCCTACGTGTTTCTGAATTTGCCTATACTGAACTTGAGCAGATTCTTGCTCAGACTCGTCAAGAAGAAAACCCACTAGTATTGATCCTCGATGGACTAACTGACCCTCATAACTTAGGTTCTATCCTAAGAACAGCCGATGCAACCAATGTTTCAGGCGTCATTATTCCCAAGCATCGAGCTGTTGGTGTGACACCCGTAGTTGCAAAAACAGCAACGGGTGCCATCGAGCATGTGCCTATCGCTCGCGTTACCAATCTCAGCCAAACCTTGGACAAGCTAAAAGAAGAAGGCTTTTGGACCTTTGGAACTGATATGAATGGAACTCCTTGCCATAAATGGAACACCAGTGGAAAGGTCGCCCTCATTATCGGAAATGAAGGAAAAGGTATCTCAAGTAACATCAAAAAGCAAGTGGACGAGATGATCACTATTCCAATGAATGGACATGTACAGAGTCTCAATGCAAGCGTTGCTGCTGCTATTCTTATGTACGAAGTCTTCCGCAATCGATTATAAAAAAGTTTCCAATCAAATGATTGGAAACTTTTTTTAACTGTGTTCAGTAATATATTTATAGGCTTCTTGACCTGCAATCGCACCATCTCCAACTGCTGTTGTAACTTGGCGAAGGTCTTTCTGACGAACATCTCCAACTGCAAAGACACCTGCAACACTTGTCTTCATGTGGTCATCTGTCACAATCCAACCTGACTCATCTTGGATTTGTAAAACTTTTGTATAATCGCTAACTGGATCTAAACCGACATAGATAAAGACACCTCCAAAGGCATGTTCGGTCACTTGATTTGTTTTAACATTTTCAATGACAACTGACTCCACACGGTTTTCACCCTTGATTTCTTTGACAACAGAATCCCAAATGAAGTTGATTTTTTCATTGGCAAAGGCGCGGTCTTGCAAGACTTTTTGAGCACGAAGTTCATCACGACGGTGAACGATGGTTACAGTTTTGGCAAACTGTGTTAAGAAGATTGCTTCTTCAACAGCCGAATCTCCTCCACCTACAACCAACAAATCTTGGTCACGGAAAAAGGCTCCATCACAAACCGCACAGTAAGAAACTCCACGACTATTCAGTTCTTCTTCTCCTGGAACTCCTAAGAGGCGATGTTTTGAACCAGTCGCTACGATAACTGTGCGAGTTTCAAATTCTTTATCGTCTGTGATTACTTTCTTAACATCACCATGGTTCTCAATATTTTTTACAAAGCCATAGAGATGTTCAACACCTAGATTTTCAAGAGGTTCAAACATCTTTTCTGCTAACTCAGGTCCACTAATGTTAGCATAACCTGGATAGTTTTCAATGTCAGAAGTATTGTTCATCTGACCGCCAGGAAGACCACCTTCAATCAAAGCTACTTTGAGATTGCTGCGAGCTGCATACAAGGCTGCAGTCATCCCAGCAGGACCTGCACCGATAATAATCGTATCGTACATTCTATTTCCTTCTTTCTTGTTGTAACTATTCTTATTCTAACGGATAAAATCCTATTTGACAACTATTAAGCCTTGAGAACCAACAAGATGCTCATGGTTGCAAAAGACAATACTGGAATTGTTAGAACTCCAATCATAATCATATCATAGAGGTGAGCTTGACGCTCCTTAGCAGTTTTATCGACACCTGACAGGGCTCTAAAACCAATCCAAATCCCTAAGACAACCAAGACTAGTAAAATCGTCAAAACCAAACTCTCTAAATACAAAGCAAATAGCTGAACTAGCATGCTCTCTCTCATTTCTATTATTTTTAAAGAGCAAACCCAGTTAGCTTAGCCAACTGAGTTTTTCTTATCTTCTATTATATCAGATATAGGTCCGTTTGTAACTAGCAAAGAACTCTTTTGTTCGTTCTTCTTTAGGATGGTTGATAATCTCATCCGGTGTTCCAGATTCAATAATCTTTCCTTTATCCAAGAATAAAACCTTATCCGCAACTTGAGCAACAAATGACATATCGTGACTAACCAAAACCATAGTTTGACCTGATTTTGCAGCATTGGCAATCGACCTTTCTACCTCACCTACCAATTCTGGATCAAGTGCTGAAGTTGGTTCATCCAAGAGTAAGACATCTGGTTTCATGGCTAGAGCACGCGCTATAGCGACCCGTTGTTTTTGCCCCCCTGACAAGTGACGCGGATAATGCTGTTCACGATCAGAAAGTCCAACCTTAGCTAGCTCTTCCTTAGCAATTTCAGTTGCTTCTTCATCCGATAGTTTTTTAACTACCACCAAGCCTTCTTTAACATTGTCTAGCGCTGTTCTACGCTCAAATAAATTAAACTGTTGGAAAACCATAGATAGTTTGCGACGAAGAGTTAGAATTTCTTCTTGCGTAATTTGAGAAAAATCAACTTTGAAATCATCAATCTGAATACTTCCACTATCAGGAGTTTCTAGATAGTTTAGGCTACGAAGAAAAGTTGATTTCCCAGCTCCTGAAGAACCAATTAAGGCAACAACTTCTCCTTTTTGAATATCTAAGTTCAGATGATCCAAAACGGTTTGACCTGAAAAGGATTTGCTTAAATTTGAAATTTTAATCATTAGCGAAGCTCTCCTTTCACATCTGTCTCAACATTATCTGGTGCTGTAATAGCCATTTTTCTTTCAATGAAACGGCCAAGATTTTCAATAATGATATTTACCACCCAGTAGACAAGGGCAACTGAGATAAAACGTTCAAAGTAACGATAGTCTGCACCACCCAAAATCTGAGCTTGGGCAAAGACTTCTACAACACCTGCACTGAAGGCTAGGGAAGTCCCCTTGGTCAAGCCAATCAAGGAGTTAATCAAGGTTGGTGTTGCAACTACTGCTGCATTGGGAATAATCACACGACGATAAACTTGCGCACGTGTCATACCAAGACTACGAGCAGCTTCAATCTCACCTTGATTTACAGAAAGAATTGCCGCACGAAGAGTTTCGCTGGCATAGGCTGCCTCGTTAAAAGCAAAAGCCACAATCGCAAATGTTGCTGCTGGAATAGCATTAATGTTCAGAGAAGTTCCCCATTGTTGATTCAAGGCTTTCAAAGCTAATGGAATCCCGTAATAGGTCAACATCAGTTGAACTAAAATTGGGGTTCCTTTTAGGAAACTAACAAAAAAGGCTTGTAATGGGTAAATAAATCTAACTCGGTTGATTTTAACGATAGCAAAGATTAGGGCTAGCATGATACCAAAAAAGGCACCAAATACCGTTAACATCAATGTTGTAGGTAATTGCTGTACAATTCTTGGAATCCCATCAAAAACCGAACGCCAACTAAAAAGTTTGCCATCTGGGATATATTGCATCAAATTTTGATACCAATCAGATGCTAAAATCGTTGTAACATTCATAGAAACATCCTCTCAAGATAATGATTCATTCTATCATACTTATGCTCTAATTAAAAAAATATTTGCTACGAGCATATCAGATTTCATCTACCTTCTAGTTTATCATACTTTAAAAAGTGGGAGGTTATATATTTTTATCTATCAAGGAGATAGAAAAAACTAATTCAAATCCAAGTTATTGTATGATTTACGATAGCCAATTTGTTTTTACAAGACCATTTTTCAACTAGTATTGGACGTTTTAACAGCATACCATCACTGGCCAAGAGTTTGGCTGCTTCTTTGTTTGACATTGTTCCAACTTTATCTTTCAAACCCAGTTCACGATATTTGATACCACTAGTATTGAAAAATTGCTTCAATTCAAATCCCGAAGTTTCGAGCCAGTTTAAAATGACCTTTTTCACTCAGAGTCTCTTCAACGATATGAACGTCTTTATATTCTAGTCCGAGTTGATCTAATTCTTTTCTTAGCTTTTTTTACAAGTTGTACATTTTGGATATTCGATAAATTCTAACATTTTCTTCTCTTTCTATTTTTTTATTTTTCTTGATAACTTGCACCTTCATGCCTCAAAAGCCAAGCCTTCTTTTCGAGTCCCCAAGCATAGCCTGTCAGACGTCCTCCAGCACCCTAGCACACGGTGACAGGGTACAAGGATAGACCAGGGATTGCGACCTACTGCTCCTCCGACTGCTTGAGCAGAAGCCACCTGCAAGTCCTTAGCTATTTGCCCATAAGTAACTGTCTGACCAAAAGAAATTCCCCGCAAATAGTTCCAGACTCTTTTTTTCAAAGTTGCTACCCAACAGGTGCTAAAAGGTAATTCAGATAAGTCTGTTCTTGCCCCTTAAAATAAGTTTCTAAATAGGAAGTAATTTGATTTAAAATGGGATGACTCTCAACAACAGTCACATCATTTTCAGATAATCTCTTCTCAAAAATCGCTCTTTTCTTCAATCCATATTCCCAAACAAATAGTGGTCATCTGCTACCAGAGATAGGGGCCAATCGGTGACTTGTATAGCATCTTTACATACTTCTTAGGCATTTGATTTTTAATTTTTTGATAGGCCAAGCGTTCCCCGTCTACTGGAACTTTACCAACCTGTTTGAAGCCAAGTTTTTCAAAAGATATGCTGCATGGCTATGTTTTTTTAGCGTGCGTATCTGAACGAAAATCTAGGTAATCGAAGCCTTCAATCAAGCCTTCTAAAAAGGTCTGAGCAACACCTTGACCTTGCGCATCTCTAGCAACAGCAATACGGTGAAATACTAAGTATTCTCCTTCTTTTCCCTCCCAGTTGCCATCATAAATTGCTTCATAAGCTTTTTCTGGGCTCTTAGTCACTACTGCATAGGCTAAGAGGTCACCTTCGTCTAGGGCTACATAAGCTTGACCAGAGATGATATCTTCAATAATGGTATCTGCATCTGGGTAGCCGTTTTGCCACTGAGTGCTACCAGCTTCTGCCAAACATTTCTTGGCTCCCTCGATCACTTGCATAATTGCATCAACTTCGTTTGGAAAGGCTAAGCGAATCTCCATCATTTATCCTCTTTTCATACTATTTCTCTCATCATAGCATAAATTATTTCATTTCTACAAGCACTTGAAACTTGACTTATTATTTCTAATATTTTATAATCTAGTTATTGAAAACTAGATAAAAAGGAGTTGAAAATGAATACTACTTTTTCCTATCCAAAATGGGAAGAAATTCCAAGTATCAATCTCTATCTGGACCAGGTTCTGCTCTATGTCAATCAAATCTGTCCTCCTGTTTCTCCTGACAAGGAGAAAGGTTTGACAGCATCCATGGTGAACAACTATGTCAAACACGGTTATATCAGTAAACCTGAAAAGAAAAAATATCAACGCAAACAAATCGCACGATTGATTGCTATTACCACTCTCAAGTCTGTTTTTTCTATCCAAGAAATTGCTCAAACCCTTAATACCCTACACACAGACACTAATTCAGAAGAACTTTACAATGCTTTTGTGGACTATATGAATAAAGATATTGATCCAGCTAATCCCATTATCCAGGCAAGCTGCCAAACTGTCAAACTCTATCATCAAACACTTGCACTAGTCTATACAGAAACCGAAAAGGAGGAAACAAATGAATACTAGTTTCAAACTTAGTAAACGACTTAGTTTTGGAGAAGAAATTGCCAACAGTGTCACCCATGCTGTAGGAGCATTTATCATGCTCATTCTACTTCCCATTTCATCTACTTACAGTTATGAGGCACATGGTTTATTATCGTCTATCGGTGTTTCCATCTTCGTCATCAGCCTCTTCCTCATGTTCTTATCATCAACTATTTATCATTCTATGGCTTATGGTTCAACTCATAAATATGTGTTACGAATTATTGACCATTCTATGATTTATGTTGCGATTGCAGGTTCTTATACCCCGGTGGTTTTAACCCTGATGAATAATTGGTTTGGTTATCTCATTATTGCTATCCAATGGGGGACAACTATTTTCGGTATTCTTTATAAAATCTTTGCCAAGAAGGTCAATGAAAAATTCAGTCTCATCCTTTACCTCATCATGGGATGGCTTGTATTGGCTATCTTACCAGCAATCATCAGTCAGACAAGTCCAATGTTTTGGAGTCTTATGGTATCAGGTGGCCTTTGCTATACAGTTGGCGCTGGATTCTACGCTAAAAAGAAACCATACTTCCATATGATTTGGCATCTCTTCATTCTAGCAGCTTCTGCTCTCCAATATATTGCTATTGTTTATTACATGTAAAAAAGAAGTTGGGAAAAATCCCAACCTCTTTTTTTATTTACACATATTCATAAAGTACTGATGCAAACGAAGATCATTTGTCAATTCAGGATGAAAGGAGGTTACCAGCATATTTTTTTCTTGTGCCGCTACGATTTGATCGTTCACAATTGCTAAAACATCAACATCCTCACCAACACTACTGATAATCGGACCACGGATAAAGGTCATTGGAATTTTACCAACGCCCTTGCAGTCAGCTTCTGTATAAAAGCTTCCTAGCTGACGTCCATAGGCATTGCGCTCTACTACTATGTCCATAGTCGCTAGATGGCTTTCCTCTTGAGAAGTGATTTGTTTTGCTAGCAAAATTAAACCCGCACAAGTTCCAAAGACTGGTAACCCATTGAGAATAGCTTCTCTTAGAGGAATGAGCATCTGCTGATCTCGCAACAGTTTCCCCATAGTTGTAGACTCTCCCCCTGGCAAGATTAACCCCGAAAGGTCACTCTGGTGTTGCTGAAAATCTTCTAGATTTCGCAGTTCAATACTTTCAACTCCTAGTTGAGCAAGCATTTTCTCGTGTTCTACAAAGGCACCTTGCAAGGCCAAGATTCCGATTTTCATCTATTTTCCTCGCTCCGCCATGAGAATTTGGATTTCATTCTCATTGATACCAACCATGGCTTCTCCCAAATCTTCAGAGATTTGAGCCAGAATTTGAGGATTCTGATAGTTTGTAACTGCCTTAACAATTGCTGCTGCACGTTTGACAGGATCACCTGACTTGAAAATTCCAGATCCAACAAAGACACCTTCTGCACCTAGCTGCATCATAAGAGCAGCGTCCGCTGGTGTTGCAACGCCTCCAGCTGCAAAGTTAACAACTGGTAATTTCCCATGTTCGTGGACGTATTGAACTAATTCTACAGGTACTTGCAAGTCCTTTGCAGCAACATATAACTCGTCCTCACGGAGATTTTGAATGCGGCGGATTTCTTGATTCATCATACGCATATGACGAACCGCCTGAACGATATCCCCTGTTCCTGGTTCCCCTTTTGTACGGATCATCGAAGCTCCTTCAGCGATACGGCGCAAGGCTTCTCCCTAGGTCTTTAGCACCACAAACAAAAGGAACTTGAAATTCTTTCTTGTCCACATGGAAACGGTCATCAGCTGGAGATAGAACTTCGCTCTCATCGATATAGTCAATCTCGATAGCTTCTAAAATCTGAGCTTCAACAAAATGCCCAATTCGAACCTTAGCCATAACTGGAATGCTGACTGCTTCTTGGATTTCCTTAATCATCTTTGGATCACTCATTCGAGAGACACCACCAGCTGCACGAATATCAGCTGGGATTCGTTCCAAAGCCATAACTGCTGCCGCACCTGCAGCCTCAGCAATTCTTGCCTGTTCAGGGTTTTGGACATCCATGATGACGCCACCTTTAAGCATCTGTGCTAAATTCTTATTTAATTCATAACGATTTTCAGTCATTTTTTTCATCCTCAATAGTTGTATTGGTAGCTACAGTTTTATTGTAAGGTATAAAAGACTGCATAACAAGATAAAATAAATCGATTTGTCCGGGTACAATTATCTCTATCACAAAAAAAGCACCCACATTAGGTACTTTTATTTCTTAGATTTTTAATACTTTTCACAAGATAAAAAGAGATATCCTGAAACCATGTAGGCAACAAAGATAGTTGCTGCCCATTTTAAAGACAAAGCCCCAACCATGTTTGGTAGCATTCAAAAAAAGAAATAAGGAGGGACTATCCTTAGCATTAGGGACATCCATCTTTAGAACAAAACCGTTTAAGAGGGCAAAAATCATATAAAGCAAAGGAAGACTAGTCCAAAGCATGGGATCAACTAACTTATATTGACGACTCTTATCAAAAATAATTGTATCTGCTAAAAACCAGAGAGGGACAATATAATGACAAAGGAAATTTTCCAAACGGTAAAAATCTGTCGTCAAGGGAGCTAGCATGAAATGATAGATGACACAAGTAATCATAATACTCATAGTGACGCCACCTTTGAGACGTAGAATACCAGAACTCTGCCAACTATCACCACCACTACGCATCTTTAACAAAAGATAACCTGTAAAAAGTACAACCAAAAGGTTAGAAAGTACTGTGTAGTAAAGCAACATCCCTAAACCACCGCGCTTGGTAATCTCCAAGTATACACCGGTAAAGGCTGCTATAAATAAAAAAAGATACGACTATAAAATATTACTTTTTCATTTTTAATCATGATTAAATCTTCTTCACAAATTCTGATTTAAGCTTCATAGCACCAAAACCATCAATCTTACAGTCAATGTTGTGGTCACCTTCAACAATACGGATGTTTTTCACACGAGTTCCTTGTTTGAGGTCTTTAGGAGCACCTTTGACCTTCAAATCTTTAATCAAGGTTACTGTATCTCCATCAGCTAGTTTGTTCCATTTGCATCGATGGCAACAATGCCTTCTTCAGCTTCTGCTTGCTCAGCAGGATTCCACTCGTAAGCACATTCTGGACAAACAAGAAGTGCGCCATCTTCATATACATATTCTGAATTACATTTTGGGCAATTTGGTAATTGACTCATGTTATCTCCTTAAAAAATTTATGATTATTTGATTGTCAAATTTTCTTCAACAGCAACTATTATACCTTAAAAATAGACTATTTGACAAATTATGATAAAAAAACGACAAACCGAAAATTCAGTTCATCGTTTTTTATAGTTCTTATAAATGTTTTTGAGCTTCTGATTTAATTCTTTCAACAACTTCTAAAATAGAGAGTCCAGTCGTATCCAAATAGATTGCATCCTCAGCTTGCTTGAGAGGTGAAGTTTCACGATGACTATCTTTATAATCACGCGCAGCAATCTCTTCCTTCAAAGTTTCCAAATCTGTTTCGATTCCCTTTGAAAGATTTTCCTTGTAACGACGTTCCGCACGCTCATCTACAGATGCTACTAGAAAAATCTTCAATTCAGCCTGAGGCAAGACTACTGTTCCAATATCGCGGCCATCCATAACGATACCACCTTGTCGGGCAATTTTTTGCTGAAAGGCTACCAATTTTTCACGAACAGCTGGTATCGCTGCAAAAGATGATACTGCATTGGTCACAGCATTTTCCCTAATAGGATGACTAACATCAACATCTCCAAGAAAGACTAATTGTTCGCCACTTTCAGAACGTCCAAAGCTAATCGGATATTGATCCAATAATTCAAGAAGTTGAGAAGGTTCTTCTGGGCTTATTTGGTTTTTCAAAGCGATATAAGTCGCAGCGCGATACATAGCGCCCGTATCGAGATAAGTATAGCCAAAGTCCTTAGCGATAATCTTAGCTACCGTACTCTTACCACTGGAAGCTGGCCCATCAATAGCAATCTGAATTGTTTTCATCGTCACTCCTATCTTGTCTTAAGGACATCACCAGGATTTGCAAACCAAGTTCCAGTAGACATATGACCAGGGTTTAAAGCTTCAAGTTGAGCAATGGAGATTCCAGCTCGAGCAGCAATGGCTGCTTCACCCTCTCCTGGCAAGACTGTAATTGTTCCTTCAGAATCAGTATGCGCTTCTGTATGTTCTTGTTGGGTTTTCTCTCCTTCAGTTACCTCTGTAGTCTGAGTAGTAGTAACTACTGTTGTAACTTCTTCTACTTTTGGTGCTGAAGAATCATAAAAATCTTTCAGTGTCGAAGTGCGGTCACTTCCTCCAGATGACAAGTAGATCAATACAACTACCATTCCAACAACAATCACAAAGAAAGAGAATAGCTAGAAACAGTTAAAAATGCGATTGGCCAAGACACCTGAACCTATATTTGATTTCGATGACGACGTTCTGATCTTGATTTCTTCTTCCTGGCTTTTCATAAATATCTTCTTGCCACGGTTCCTTTTTCCATACCTTACTCCTTGAGTTTTTTTAGTTTCTTATTACAATATAAATATGAAGATTAGACTTATACCTGAACGTTGCATCGCTTGTGGGCTCTGCCAAACTTATTCAGAATTATTTGATTACCATGATAATGGTATCGTCCGTTTTTACGATGAATCTGAGCAATTAGAGCGAGAAATTGCTTGCAACGACGACATTTTAGAAGCCGTTAAAAATTGCCCTACTCGTGCTCTGATTATAGACGAATCTTAAAATTTTTAGTGGAACATAAATCTCGTTTTCACTCCTTCTAGTTTAGCATATTTTTTTCTAGAAAATTATAGTCTTTTGCTAGCTATTTTTTTATACAATTTTACTTTTTATTTGTTCCAGCATTTCAATAATAAATAAACCGTTCTTTTAAGACATTTTTTTCTATCACTTAAGCACTAATCAAATTTTTTATTTCAACCACTATAAAGTTATAAAAAGAGGAATTACTTCTCTTTTTTGTTTAATCAAACGATTAGTCTTCAAATCCATTTGGATGCTTGCTTTGCCAACGCCATGCATCTTCACACATTTCTGTAATACCAAGTTCTGCTTCCCATCCTAGCTCTTCCTTAGCTTTTGCTGGGATCTGAGTAGCAAGCTGCAATATCACCTGGGCGACGTTCAACAATACGGTATGGAATAGGACGTCCGACTGCTTTTTCCATATTTTGGATAATTTCAAGAACTGAGTAGCCTTTTCCAGTACCAAGGTTATACACATTGAGTCCAGAGCCTTTTTGAAGCTTCTTAAGAGAGCAACGTGTCCTTTTGCTAGGTCAACGACGTGGATATAGTCACGAACACCTGTTCCATCTTCAGTATCGTAGTCGTCTCCAAAGACCTGAACTTGTTCCAACTTACCAACTGCAACTTGCGTCACATATGGAAGGAGGTTATTTGGAATACCGTTTGGATTTTCACCCAAATCACCGCTCTTATGCGCACCGATTGGGTTGAAGTAACGAAGTAAGACAACGTTCCACTCTGAATCTGCTTTATAGATATCTGTCAAGATTTCTTCCAGCATTAGCTTGGTACGACCATATGGATTTGTAGCTGAAAGTGGGAAATCTTCTAGGATTGGGACTGTATGAGGATCTCCATAAACAGTTGCCGATGAACTGAAGATGATATTCTTACAGTTTGTCTCTTCCATAACTTTCAAAAGACTGACAGTTCCAGCGATATTGTTATCATAGTAGGCAAGTGGGATACGAGTTGACTCACCAACTGCCTTCAAACCAGCAAAATGAATCACACCTGTTGGCTCTTCGTGTTTGAAAATATCGCGAAGTGTATCCGTATCTCGGATATCAGCTTCATAAAAAGGAATCTCAACTCCTGTAATTCTTTCCACTACTTCTAAACTTTTACGGCTACTATTGACTAAGTTATCCACCACGACAACTTGATGTCCAGCTTGGACCAGTTCGATGACAGTGTGAGTTCCGATAAAACCTGCTCCACCTGTTACCAAAATCTTTTCTTGCATCATTTTTCCTCTATTCTTGAATTATTTTTTTCATTTTACCATTTTTGATAGGGAAAGTCATTTACTTTCCTAAGACTAGCGTAAAAACTAGGTAAAAGGTTTACTATTGTTTCTTTTTAATGTATCTTTCAGTCGGATAATCTGCTGGATCCAAGACTCCACTTCTCCTTGAAGCATTTGGGCTAGGTGATAGCCTATAATGGGTCCAGTTGTCAATCCTGACGATCCTAATCCACTCGCAACAAATACTCCTGACAAGTTTGGCACCTGTCCGAAAAACGGCGAAAAATCACTCGTATAAGCACGAATCCCCACACGTTCACCATAGATATTAGCATCCTTCAATGCTGGATAACAAGGCAAGGCTTCCCCCTCCATTTGATTGAGCAAATTCTCATCAACGGCTAGGTCAAATCCCATATCATTTTCATGGGTAGCTCCTAGAGATAACTTACCACCGGGAAATGGTATCAAATCCCACTCACCTTCCGGCATAACTACAGGGTAAGCTCCCATGTCTTGTGGCACTTGGTAATCTCGGAGTTGCCCCTTTTGAGGACGAACATCTACCTCATATCCTAAGGGCTCTAAGATGTGGCCAAGCCAAGCTCCTGTGGATAAGATGACTTGGTCAAACATTTGATTGTCTATCTTATAGCCCGATGATAGAGGGGTTAGACTGACCTCTTTATTTATGACCTTAACCTGACTGGCTTCAAGTAAACGACTGACTAAAAGTTGCCCATCTACTCGAGCTCCACCAGAAGCATAGAGTAAACGTTCAAATCCCTCTAGACCGGGAAATAAGTTACTAGCAGTCGCTTGGTCCAAAATGGCTAATTCTCCAATCAAGGGAGATTCATCTCTACGTTGCAGAGCCAGTTGATAGAGCTCTTCTAGCTTAGAGTCATCGTTTTTAAGAAGAAAGACACCAGAACCTTGGTAAAAATCAACTTTTTGACCCGATTTTTCTAGGTCAGCTAATAAATCTACATAGAAATCAGCTCCTAGGCGCGCCATCTTATACCAAGCCTTATTGCGTCGTTTAGAAAACCAGGGACTAATAATTCCTGCCGCGGCCTTGGTTGCTTGGCCGTGTCCAAAATCAAAAACAGTTACTTCGATATCAGCTTCCTTAGAAAGATAGTAGGCAGCTGTGGCCCCTACAATTCCTGCACCTACAATGGCAACTTTTTTCATTGTCTTTACCTTCTAACTAGATTTGATGGAATGGATTGGTGGACGCTTGACTTGCGATAACCTCTAAAGGCCAAGCATTCTCTTCCTTCCATTCATTCAGGAACGCTGCAATTTTTTCAACAAAAAACACCTCAATATAGTGTCCTGGATCTAGAGCCAATAAACCATCTGATAGCATGTCCTGAGCTGTATGGTAATAAATATCACCAGTAATGTAAACATCTGCTCCTTTTGTTAAAGCATCAGAGTAGAAAGACTGCCCACTGCCACCACAAATAGCTACTCTTGAGATTGTTTTTTGCAAATCAGCCTCTTTATAATACACCATACGAAGGCTATCTAGACCAAATACTTCCTTAACATGACTAGCAAATTCTTCAAACATTTGAGGTTTAATATTACCAATACGCCCGATGCCACGTTCAGGACCTGTTTCCTGTAGAAAAATTGTATCCTTAATATCCAATAGTTGGCAAAACCAGTCATTAAGGCCGTTCTCAACGATATCAATATTGGTATGGCTGACGTAAACTGCAATGTCGTGCTTGATGAGGTCGATATAAATCTGATTTTGAGGGCGACTAGCTACCAAGTCCTTTATCGGACGGAAGATAGGCGCGTGCTTGACGATAATCAAATCTACACCCTTTTCAATAGCTTCTGCCACTGTATCTTCACGTATATCAAGGGCAACCATGACTTTTTGGATTTCTTTGTCTAAGGTACCAATCTGCAGTCCACGATTATCGCCTTCCATAGAAAATTCTTGGGGGCAATAGGTTTCATAACGCTTAATCACTTCACTTGCTTTCATGGAGCACCTCCTTGATGGCTTGAATTTTATCTACTAAAACTTGACGTTCTTCATGATTCTTTTCTGGGATTTGACTAAGGGCAAATTCGAGCTTACTTGCTTCTCTTTGCCACTTTTGGACAAATACGGGGCTAAGTTCTTTAGATAGAAAAGGACCAAAACGGGTGTCGCTAGCTGATAAATTCATTTTCCCAGCTTCCACTACTAGAATCTCGTAAAATTTTCCAGCTTCCTCTAAAATACTTTCAGCTACAATCTGAAATCCATGCTCTTGTAACCAACTACGTAACTCATCTTCACGATTATTAGGTTGAAGAATCAATCGCTCAACATTGGATAGTTTGTCCAAACCCTCTTCTAAATATCGTAGCAATCAAACGACCACCCATTCCTGCAATAGTGATAACAGAGACCTGGTCACTTTCTTCGAAAGCTGCTAAACCATTGGCTAAACGAACCTGAATTTTCTCAGTCAAACCATGACTTTCAACATTTCTAACTGCAGATTGATAGGGACCCTCTACAACTTCACCCGCGATGGCAGCTTCAATATGACCTTTTTCAACTAATTCAATAGGTAAATAAGCATGGTCGCTACCGACGTCCAGCAAAACAGCTCCTTTGGGGAACAAAAGAAGCTACTGTTTCTAATCTCTTTGAAATCATCTTCTCTCACTTTCAAAAACTCTATTTCCCTTTATTATACCATATTTTATCTGGCAATCCTGCACCTTAAAAAGACCGCAATCATGGATTGCAGTCTTTCTTTATCTTTTAACTTGATAACGACTTGTCAGTATGAAAATCACAATAAAGACGAGCATCATAATGCCATAGATAGGCAATGTTTGACCTGTAAGTGTTGAAATTTCAAGCAATTTTTGGATTCTTGGGAATAGAGCTGTTCCAAGGAAACCTCCAACTGACCAAATAATCAATAACACACGCCACAGGCTAAATGGCAAGCAAGCTCTAACTACAGACATGAAAACCAATCGATGCCAATAGATAATACAGAAAGTGTCGAAATTTCAATGGCTGTCCAGCCTTGACTGGTTCCAAAAATTTTAACAAAGAGAACACTAAAGACTACCATCAAAGCACTTGGTAAAGCTCGAAGCATGGATCTTCTGAGGAAATTTGGTTCCACAGGTTTGATATTTCTCTCAAAAGTCAGAACGAATGGTGGGAAACCTTCCACGAACTGGTCAATCATGGTTATCTGAATCGGAATGAATGGGAAAATCAAAATCCATTCAGTACGACCTAACAAAGCACTGGCGATACAGATAACTGCTAGCAAGAAGGAATAGATTGTCTTAATCAAGAAAATCGGAGCAATGTGGGCAATATTATTGACCACACGACGACCTTCGAAGAGAATCTCAGGAACATCATTGAAATCTGAATTCAAGAGGACCAGATTTGCAATCTGACGAGTTGCTGGGTCTCCTTCAGCCATAACAATGGAACAGTCTGCCTCACGGAGAGCTAGGATATCGTTGACACCATCCCCTGTCATTGCTGTAGTATGTCCTGCTTTTTTCAGAGTTTGGATGATTAGTTTCTTTTGATGAGGCGAGACACGTCCGAAAATGGCTGTCTCCTCAGCCATGGCTATCAACTCTTCATCATTAATTTTGAACAATCTACATAGCTCTGATAGTCTGCAAAACCTGCTTTTTGAGCAATACTTGAAACAGTGACTGGATTATCACCAGAGATAATTTTTCAATCCCACTTCCTGAGAACGAAGATAGTCTAGCGTCTCAGCAGCACCCTTCTCGGATCGGATCTAGAATCTCAAGCAAAGCCAAAGCCTGAATATCAGATGGCTTTTTGTGGCTTATGATGGTCAAGTTTTTTTCTTGACTGAGCGCTAACACCAAGACACGCGATCCTCGTTCAAGAGCTTCTCTAGCTTCAGGAACTTCAGCATCCAACAACATCTCCGGTGCGCCTAGGAAAACAGTTCCTAGACCTTCCAACTCCATTGCTCCCCATTTTCGATCACTTGAAAATGGAAGGCTAGAAATCATCGGATAAGCTACCTCTCCCGCAAAACGCTTTCGAATAGCTTGGGCAGTTGGATTTTTATCCTCACTGTGTGCCATATAACTAGTTAGTATTTTGGCAATGGCATCTTTGTCGTAAGCTTGAGTAAGAGGAAGGACCGTCTCAACTTGCATCTTCCCTTGGGTGATTGTCCCTGTCTTATCCAAGCAGAGCATATCTACGCGCGCCAAGGTTTCAACAGAATACATTTCCTGCACTAAAACCTTTTTAAGTCCTAGCTTTTGATAACAGCAGTTAAAGAGAGGTGATGGTCAAAGTAGCGATTCCCTTTAGGGCAACATTCCCCTAAAAAGAGCTGTAGATGAATTGACTACAGAAGACTTGAGTGGCAGACCTTTTAAGACCAAGGCTTCAAGCAAGAGAGCAATACCAAAAGGAATGATAATTTTCCCAGTAAAGCCGGCTAACTGGTCTAGCGATTTCATGATACGAGAGTTAATTGGCTTCACTGTCTTAGCTTCAAGCATGAGTTTAGCAGCATAGTTATCCGCCCCAACATGATGTACCTGAGCGAGGACAGAACCACTTGCAAGAAAGCTACCCGACAACATTAAGTCTTCTACTTCTTTTTGCACCAAGTCGCTCTCACCCGTTAACATAGCTTCATTGACTTCTGCAAAACCTTCTAATACAATGGCATCACTTGGAATCTGATCTCCTGCTGACAAGCGAATCACATCGTCTAAAACAAGTTCTTCGGGGTCCAAAGCGATCTCTTGTCCATCACGAATAGTGATAATTTTTTCTTTATTCAAGAGATTGAGTTTATCAACCATATGTTTGGCACGTAGCTCAGTTACAATCCCAGAAAAATGCATTAAAAGCAGATAACCGCAAAGAAAAACTAGGGTTGCTCCAGGCTTGAACAAAGGCGAGCGCTAGGGCAATGGCAAAGTTTAAAGCATTGAATAAAGTAAAGACATTTCTCTTCACAATCTGCCATGTACTAGTACTAGCTGAAGCTTGGAAATCATTGACCTGTCCCTGTTTCTGACGATCTTTGACTTCTGATTGGCTTAATCCCATAATTTTATTTTTATCCATAAATTCTATCATATCATGAATATTTCTAATTTCATATAAAAAGCTATTCCGCCTAAACAAAAACATTTGCCTGTCCTAGTATGATAAGGTATAATAAAAAGAAAGAAAACTGAAGGAGACATCATGTTTTATACTTATCTGCGTGGGCTGGTTATGTTGATTCTATGGTCAATCAACGGAAATGCTCACTTTCACAATACTGAAAAAATTCCAAGTTTAGATGAAAACTATATCCTTGTTGCTCCCACATCGTACCTGGTGGGATCCCAGTCTATATGGCTTTTGCGACCAAAACCAAAACAGTTTGTCTTTATGGCAAAAGAACTTTTCTCAAATCGCATCTTTGGTTGGTGGATTCGTATGTGGTGCTTTCCCTATCGACCGTGATAACCCAGGTTCTTCTGCTATCAAATATCCAATTAATGTTCTTAAAAAGAGCAATCGCTCACTGATTATGTTTCCTAGTGGTAGTCGTCATTCTAACGATGTTAAGGGTGGTGTAGCTCTCATCGCAAAGATGGCTAAGGTTCGCATCATGCCAGTTACCTATACTGGTCCTATGACTCTAAAAGGACTTGTCAGCCGTGAACGTATTGATATGAACTTCGGAAATCCGATTGATATCTCAGATATTAAAAAGATGAATGATGAGGGAATTGAGATGGTTGCAGACCGCATCCAATCTGAATTTCAACGCCTGGATGAGGAAACAAAACAGTGGCACAACAATAAAAAGCCAAATCCACTGTGGTGGCTCATCCGTATCCCTGCCTTGATTCTAGCAATTATAATCGGAATTCTGACAATCCTCTTTACCTTTGTTGCAAGTTTTGTTTGGGACCCAGATAAAAAGAGAGCAATTACAATAGTCTAATCTTCACAAGCCCTAAGTTTGATTACTTGGGCTTTTTCAATGAGTTAGCATACTCATTAACATATTGACAAAAGGCTGAATCTATAGTATACTTTCAAAGTAAGCTGATTTAGCTCAGTAGGCAGAGCGCATCCATGGTAAGGATGAGGTCGCCGGTTCGATCCCGGCAATTAGCATCAATTCATCAGTTCCTATCTGGGGAGCTGTTTTTTTCTTGACAAAGTATTGGCTCTATAGTAAAATAAAAGTCTGCGATGAGTCGATATGTAGTGAAAGCTACAATTGCGCAAAGGAGGTCATAACGCAGGAGCGGACCTTGAGAAATTGTGTGAACCAGTTTCTCACATGGAGATGCCTCTCACACTCTCTGGTTTTTCCAGAGAGTTTTTTCTTTTCTTAAACAAATAGGTCCTGGACCTTATGAACAAAAGACCTATCATACAAGCTGTAAAGCCTTGATATGATAGGTTTTTAATGTTAGATTAACGTACTGTGCGGATACGCATTGTGTTTGTACGAACTGCTTCACCAAGTGGCACACCTGCAACGATAACGATATCGTCACCAGATTCTACAAGACCTGCTTCAACTGCTTTACGTTCAGCGATTTCGAACATATCATCAGTTGATGATGGAGCTTCTGTCAACATTGGGATAACACCCCAGTTCAACATCAATCCACGTTCTGTCAATTCGTCAAATGTCAATGCCAAGATATCAGCATTTGGACGGTATTTAGAAATCAAACGTGCTGTGTGACCAGTCTTAGTCAAAGTTACAACCAATTTGATATTCATTGAGTTTAGTAGCGTCTTTAACAGCTGAAGCCATAACTTCTGTCTTAGAGTTACGTTCGAAAGTATCTGAGTTCAAACGTCCGTATTCGTTAAGAAGAGTTTGAGCGTTCTTGTCAATTGTAGCCATTGTATGTTACTGACTCAAGTGGGTATTTACCGTTTGCAGACTCACCTGAAAGCATTGTAGCATCAGTTCCGTCGATAACAGCGTTAAATACGTCTGATACTTCTGAACGAGTTGCACGTGGTTTTTCAGTCATTGTTTCAAGCATGTTTGTTGCTGTGATAACAACTTTACCCAGCAGCGTTCACTTTAGTGATGATCATTTTTGCTAAACTGGAACCATTTCGAATGGTACTTCGATACCCATGTCACCACGAGCGATCATGATACCGTCAGCAGCTTCAATGATTTCGTCCAAGTTATCGATACCTTGTTGGTTTTCGATCTTGGCGAACAATTGAACATGACCGTTACCAGTTTCTTCACAGATGGCACGAACTTCGTCAACGTCTTTTGCAGTACGTACAAATGAAATCGCGATGAAGTTGATACCTTTGTTCCAAGACCGAAACGGATATCAGCGTTATCGCGCTCAGCAAGTGCTGGGGAAAGGAATTTTCGTGTTAGGGATGTTCACACCTTTCTGTTTAGCGATCACACCGTCATTTTCAACTAACTACTTCAAATTCACGAGTTTCATCGTCTTTTTGCGAAAATACGAAGACCCAATTTACCATCGTCAACCAATACTTGATGACCAACTTCAACGTCATCGTAGATATCAAGACCACCTGCAACGTTCAAAGCAATCACTTCACGAGTTGATTTTGATTCCTTGTTTAGTTGCAACACGGATCTTTTCACCAGTTTGTATGAGTACTCTTTAGCATCGCCTTCGAACAATTCAGTACGGATTTCTGGACCTTTAGTGTCAAGAAGGAAACCAACTTTTTTACCTGCAAGTTTTTCTGCAAGTTTAACAGTTGCCATACGGTCACCTTGTTCTTGGTGGTCACCGTGTGAGAAGTTGAAACGGAAAGTGTTAGCTCCAGCTTCGATCAATTGAGCAATGTTTTGTGCTGAAGCTTCAACGTCAAGTTTTTCACCCCAATACCCATCATCACCAAATTTTTTACCACCACGGATTTCTACCGCAGGACCTAAGGTTGCAACGATTTTTACACGTTTGTTCATGATTTTGTGACTCCTTTATATAATTCGACCTTTTATGGTCATTTTACCAGATTAGTTAAAGTTGATTATGACAAGCTCTTGTTCAAGTCAGAAAGTTCAAGGTCAGCTTTTATGAGGGTTATTAACAACAATCTTACCATCAGCTGTTAAGCTAAACAAAGCTCCCTCTTCTGCTGTTCCAAGAATTGGATTTTCAACCATTTTCTCGTTACGAATACCGACAGCAACACCACCGATTCCTTGTTTAAGGAGTTTAACAGCGTGTGCGCCCATACGAGATGCCAATACACGGTCACGAGCAGTTGGTGAACCACCACGTTGGATGTGACCAAGTTCTGTGACACGAAGGTCACTTGTATCGCCAGCTTCTTTTAGTTTTTGACCAAATTCAGCCGCTGACATGACACCTTCTGCAAAACGATAATGTTGTGTTTTTTTACCGTGTTCATATCCAGCTTTGATGCTTGCTATGATATCTTCAAATTTGAAGCCTTCTTCAGGGATGATGATTTCGTCAGCACCTGTTGCAATACCTGCCCAAAGAGCGATATCACCTGCGTTACGTCCCATTACTTCAACAACGAAAAGTACGACGGTGACTTGATGATGTATCACGAATCTTATCGATTGCATCCATTGCAGTTGTTACTGCAGTGTCAAATCCGATTGTAAAGTCAGTACCTCACGATATCGTTATCGATTGTTCCAGGAAGTCCAATAGCAGGAATCCATGCTCAGTCAGGCGCATAGCTCCATGATAAGAACCGTCACCACCGATAACCACGACACCTTCGATACCGTGTTTTTCAATTGCTCAATCCCTTTAGTTGACCTTCGAGTTTTGGCAAACTCAGGGTAACGGGCTGAGTGAAGGAAAAGTACCACCACGTGAAATGATGTCTCCTACTGAAGCAGCATCAAGTGGATAAATTTCACCAGCAACCATACCAGCGTATCCATCATAGATACCAAAACTTCCATTCCTTCTGAGATTGCTTGACGAACAACTGCACGAATGGCAGCATTCATACCAGGGGCGTCCCCACCACTAGTCAAAACAGCAATACGTTTCATTTGGTTTTTGCTCCTTTTTTTCTTTTTAACATTCTAACTGATTATACCATATTTAAAGTTAAAATTCTTTTATTTTCATTGATTTTTAACGATAAATCGTTTTCATGACAATCTGTTTTAAAGATTCTTGTAAGCTAGCGTCTTTTTGCAACTAAATAACCAGGCAAAAAGAATATTTTTGTTCATTTTCATAACGAATGACAACAGGAATTTGTCCCTTGTACTGATCTAAAATATGATAAATTTCAGCATCGTGGTCATGATTGGGAACTTGAATCCAAAAACGCTCACTCACTGCCTCTTTTTAAATTATTTAAAAACTAATTGAAGTCGTCCGTCCCTAGCCTGAACTTTCCCATTTAGGTAATAGAAACTTCCTTCGTTCAAAAGATTTTTAAATTGGCGGTACTGTTCAGAAAAAACAGTGACCTCCAAACTTGTTTTACTATCAGTAACTTTCAAAAAGGCCATGTTTTCACCTTTTTAGTTCGAATCACTCGGATAGACTGAATCTCAACGAGAACTGTAGCTGTCTGTCCTCGGAAAGCTCAGATAAACTCACGATCGGATACAAAGGATTCTTCGCTAAAACCAGCAATGGGTGTTGGCTAATTCCAACTCCTAACCAATCCTGCTCTTTTTGGAATTTTTCAATATTTGAAAAAGTCCTCTGTATCTGTCCAACTATAGCTAGAATCTGCAAAAGAGGCTACCTAATTCTTCTACAAAGATAAATAGAGTTGGTAGATTGGTTAAGATTTTTGACGATTTTTATCGAAATCCATCAAAAAGACCTACTTCCACTAAAAGGGGTTAGAGGCTAATCTTTTTGATAATTTTTTGGGTAATCGTGTGATAAAAATCTTCAACACTGCTAAATGGACGATGCTCGATAATCCAGTAGGCAAAATCACGAGGCATTCCCTTGATACTCTTAAGTCCTAGATGAATTGTCTTATCAGCTAACTTATCTTGATATGGAACCGTATTGATAGAAAGCGGAGCTAGTTCAAAGCCCATTTCAAGCGCATCTAGAATATAATCCCCGCTGGCATAATTGAGCATGACCTGATAGAAGATTGCTGGAAAATGTGTTTTAAAGTAGGCAAGCTGAAAAGCTAAGGCAGCATATGCATAAGCGTGCGAACGGTTAAAACCATAACCGGCAAATTTTTCCATTACAGCAAAAACTTCTTGAGCCTGTTTTTGTCCATGCCCTTTTTCGAGGGCGCCTTGGATAAAACTCTCCTCCATCCGATGCATCTCAGTGCATTTTTTTCCCCATAGCACGACGTAACATATCGGCTTTTCCAAGACTGAAAACCTGCATAGCGTTGAGCTACTGCATCACCTGCTCTTGATAAAAAGCATGATGCCATAGGTTGGAGCTAAAATATCTTCTAGCACAGGGTCCAGAACCGTAACCTTTTCTTTTCCATGTTTTCTGGCAACAAAGTTATCTATATAGTCGCTCGCACCTGGTCGGTTCAAGGAAGTCGTCGCCACTACTTCTTCAAAGTTTTCTGGTTTCACGCGCTTCAATAAGCGAATAGCCCCAGGTTGTTCAAACTGAAAGATTCCCTTTGTCTTACCAGCTGCAAAGAGGGCTAAGGTTGCCTTATCTTCAAGATCATATCCTCAATTCTTAGTGAAATACCTTGAGTTTCATATAAGAGCTCCTGCATTTTTTGAGCGAAGGTTAAGTTTCGTAGACCCAAGAAATCCATCTTGAGCAGGCCATTTCCTTCAACTCCATGGGCATCATACTGGGTAATGAGCATATCCTCTCCATACTTGAGAGGGATATAATCTGTTAGATTTTTGTCACTGATAACGACACCAGCTGCATGGATAGAAGTCTGTCGTGGATAACCTTCAATCTTTTTGGCAATTTCAAAAAGGCCTTTTTGGTACTCCATCTTACTCTGAATGAGTTGTCTAAAACCAAGATTTCCTTCATAGGCTGTCGTTAGAGTATCTTTAGATCCCAATTTTTTGTAATAGCTGTCAACTCATACTCAGGGACACCATAACGCTTGAAGATATCTCGGATGGCTTGCTTAGCTCCAAAGGTCGAGTAAGTGACAATCTGCGCAGCATGGATACTACCATAGCGGTCACGAACATAACGAATAAACTCAGGGCGATAGATATCTGGAATATCAATATCAATATCTGGCATGGTGTAACGTTCACGATTCAAGAAACGCTCAAAGATAAGATTTTTAGCTACAGGATCAATCCCTGTAATATCTAAGGCATAGGCCACTAGACTTCCAACCGCAGAACCACGTCCCATCCCCATATAATAGCCTTGAGACCGACCAAAACGTAAAGGTCCCAGACAACCAAGAAATAGTCATCGAATCCCATATCATGAATCACAGACAGTTCTTCTTCTAAACGTACCTGATAAACTGAATCTAGTAAACCTTTCTGTTCCAAGCCCTTGATAGCTCTTTCTCGAAGTTCCTCAACAGCAGGTCTCTCTGGATTGAAACGTGGAAGCTTGAGACTACTATCAATCTCGTAGGGAAGTATCCTTGACCAATCTTGCAAGATTATCCAGTGCGATTGGGAACTCTCTAGAAAAAAACTGTTCAAGACGTTCAGCAGGCAAAAATAAGCCCTGTTGAGATTGAACATCAACCTCTCCAGGTCACGTTTTCCTTAATCGCTTTGAGCATTTGAAGTGTTTCTAAATCCTCAGCTTCAAAAGAATTAACACGATAAAAGTGGGAGAATAGGGTGAGAAAAAAATTCGATTGAGCTGTATCTGGAAACACTCCGATATAGTATTCATGCCCTAAGTCCAAGTCATTCATTCCAGAATAATAAGGAACAATGATACCAATATCTTCAAGGTAGGAAGAGTAGTCAGCCCATTCTCTTTTACCTGTCATCTTCAGAGACGACAGCTTCATCAGGTTTTGATAACCTCGGTTTGATAGGGCTAAAAAACGTAGATTGATCCATTCATCTTTATGATGAACAGTCATTTCAAGACCTAATAAAGGCTGAATCCCCTGTTTTTGGCATTCTTTGATGAAATAATAGGCTCCATAGAGATTATCTTCATCCATGATTCCAAGTGATGAATAGCCATATTCTTTTCCAAGGCTGACATATCTCTTGATTGAAACCATACTCTCCATGAAACTATAGACAGTTTTCGTATCCAGTTGGGCAATCATTCTTTCTCACCTCCCTATTTCTTTTTCTATTATACCATTTTAAAAATAGAAGCACAATTTTCTTTCTAATCATGAAACTAAAAAAACCACAGCTGTTGCTGTGATCTTTTTAGTTTAGTTTTTCTAGAATCACTTCTACCTTGTATCCATCTGGATCTTTAACAAAAGTAATAGTTTGGTTGTGTTCCTGGAAGTCCATTTTGGATTTGTCACTTCGTAGCCTTTGTCGCTATGTTCTTTATGAAGACCCTCAAGGTCAGGTGTGCTTAGAGCGATGTGAGCAAAACCGTCACCTACAACATAAGGTCCATGATCGTAGTTGTAAGTCAACTCCAATTCATAATCATCGCCATCAAGACCTAGATAAACAATGGTAAAAAGCGTGTTCTGGGAAGTCCAGACGACGCAATTCCTTAAATCAAAAGCATCTTGATAAAAAGCAATTGATTTTTCAAGATTTTTCTACTCATAAAGCAAGTGTGTAACATTTTTGAAGCCATCTTTTTCTCCTTTGTTTAAAAGACTGGGACAAATTTGCACCAGTCTTGTGAATAATTATTTACCAAGTTTTGCTTTCAGCTGCATCTGCAAGAGCTGTGAAAGCTTTCTGCATCGTTAACAGCCAAGTCAGCAAGCATTTTTACGGTTTACTTCGATCTCAGCCAATTTCAAACCATGCATCAATTGTAGTATGAAAGTCCGTTCATACGAGCTGCCGATTGATACGTGTGATCCACAATTTGCGGAAGTCACGTTTCTTTTGACGACGGTCACGGTATGCATAGTAGTAAGAGTTCATTACTTGTTCTTTTCGCAGTACGGAACAAGATGTGTTTAACTCCATAGTAACCTTTTGCTAATTTTAAAAATACGTTTTACGACGTTTGCGTGATACAACGCCACCTTTAACACGTGCCATTTATATTTCCTCCAATATTTCCTAAATTGTTAACTTACAAATACGCGATTATTTCAAGCGAGTAAGCATTGCTTTGATACGTTTGAAATCTCCTGAATGCACCATAGATGCTTTTACGAAGATGACGACGTTGTTTCTTAGTTTTTTCCGTGGAAACGGTGAGAAGTGTAAGCACGGAAACGTTTAAGTCCACCAGAACCTGTACGTTTGAAACGTTTAGCTGATGCGCGGTGTGTTTTTTGTTTTTGGCATGATATTTTCTCCTTTTTTTAACTTTCTGACAGATTATTTCTTGTCAGTTGCTGGGGAGACCAACTGCATGAACATTTGACGACCATCCATTTTTAGCACGTTGTTCGATGATAGCAATATCTTGAGTTGCTTCAGCGAAATCGGCTAAAACTTTTGCTCAATCTCTTTATGGGTAATCCTACGACCCTTAAAAGCGAATGGAAACCTTCACTTTGTTCCCTTTTTTTCAAAGGAACTTGCGAGCACTGCGAAGTTTCGTATCGAAATCACCCTTATCAATAACTGGGCTCAATCGAACTTCTTTCACGGTCACAACGCTTTGTTTTTTTGCGTTGTTCTTTTTGTTTCTTCTGGTACTCAAATTTGAACTTACCGTAGTCCATAATTTTTCGCAACAGGAGGTTTAGCTTGAGGTTGAATGAGAACCAAGTCCACATTAGCGTCGTCCGCAAGTGCTTGCGCTTCACCAAGTGGTTTTGATACCCAATTGTTCGCCCTCAAGACCGATTAAGCGAACTTCACGTACACGAATTTCATCATTGATGAATAAGTCTTGCTTTGCTATGGTTTTTCACCTCTTTTTATTTTAGAAAAACAAGAGCGGACTTGCTAACGCAAATCCGCTCTACATGATTATAGTTCATTTCTGAAACTTGATCTGTAGGGGCCAGACAACGTTAGTCGCAAAGGCGAGAAGTTCTCACTTCTGCTTTTTCTCATCTTGTATATGATATCAAGTTTTTCCCTACTTGTCAAGATAAAAATAATCTTTTTTTAATTTTTTCTAATATTTGAATTTAATTTCAACTATTGGTTACGAGAATAGTATATCTCATGTGGTTTTACATGATTCCCTAGTAACTCAGAGACTGTAACAAAGCTATACCCTTGTCCCTGCAAATATTCAATAACCTTTGGTAGTGAATTTACTGACGTCTGGTGAATATCATGCATCAATATAATAGAACCATCAGTCGTCTGACGTTGAATTTCTGTTAGAATCGCTAGCTTCGTTTTTACTCTTCCAGTCTAAGCTATCGACATCCCACATGATAAAGCTCAAATCGAGACTATTACGGATATCATCTGAGATGGCACCATATGGTGGTCGCATCAATTTTGAACTCTTTCCGAGAACACTAGTAATTGCATGATTCTGTATCCGTAATTTGTTTCTTAGCATCTTCTAATGAGAGTTGTGTTAAAACTGGATGGTTCCAACTATGATTTCCGACTTCATGCCCCTCAGCCTGCATACGTTTGAGGATAGCTTCATTACCTGCAATATTTTTTCCTTGTACAAAGAAGGTTGCTTTGATTTTTGTACTTAGCTAAGATGTCCAAGGCTTGTGGTGTTGTATTACCATCAGGACCATCATCAAAGGTAAGAGCTACCACTTTTTTTATGTTTTTCTGCTTGAACTTTTTTTATAAAGTTCAGCATCTTTTCTGTTAGATAGGATGTCTGAATATAATCAAAGAAATCTGAAATAGGCATTGCTATTTCTTCTACATTAGTCATTGCTTTGACTGGATATAGAACCAATTGACTATCTTTGTAAGCAAACTTCCAGCTTGACAATTCTGCAGCTGAGAAATCAGCTAAAACTTGGTCAACAACTGATTGAGCTACTTTTTTATCTTGGAGAGCTGACTTAACACCCTCAAGGACTTTTTCTTTGGCTGTGGATGGGTCTGTAAAAAATTGATCCAAGGTAAAGATAGAGCCATCCTCTTTCAGATACAGCTGGTCTAAAGTAGTATTTTCTAATTCAACGACATTAGAATTTGCCAAGTCATAGGCCTGTTTTTTAATCAAACGATTTTCAACCCCAGTTAAAGAGGAATCCCCTTTTTCTGAGTAATAAAAAAATCAACTGTTCTTTACCTTCTACTTTGTCAGTGATGTCTTTTACGATGATATCTTTGACAGAGGAAATAAGGCTGTCTCCAACTAGTGGATAATAGGTGATAATTTCTGATTTCTCTTTGCGGAAATGCTCTTTTTGACTTCCTTGGGAGTAGGCGTCATCTTTTTCCTTCTTGAGACTCTCAATCTTCTGTTCAAAGGCTTGTTTATTCAGCACTTTATAGGCAATCACACTACCGAGTGCTAGCATTGTGAAAAACAAAAGCAAGACAAGAATGCCAAGTTTTTTATTGTTTTTCTTCTTTACTTTATTCTGGGGTAATCTCTTTTTTGTCATAGTCTTATCATATCAAATATGAGCTATAATTTCAATGAAAACATGGCACAAAAAGATTTAAAATAGGTAAAGAAAAAGTAAAAAGAACCCTAGAAAAATCTAGGATTCCTTTTATAAATTAGAAACGAATACTTTCTCTTGTTTTTTTCATAAGAAGTAACGAAGCGATTGGTAACACCAGGCTCAGCAACTTCTAATGCTTGAGAGATTTTTTCGAAAGATGCTTGGTAATCAAATGTTGTTTCAAAAGATATTCAAAGCTTCTTGGAAAGCTTGTTGAATACGATCATCAAATGATCTGTAACGGTTCGAATATTGAAGCAATTGTTCTGTCAATGTTGCATTTTTGAACGATACTGTATGTTTCTTCTTCTAACATATTCATATCATTTGTCGCAATCTCAAGGATACGATTCACAGATTCGATATTCACTTGCGCTTGTTCCAGCTCAGCCATCAAGTCTTCTGTACTGTGACTTGCATCAAAGAAGAGCTTCAAGAATTTTTGTGGAATTCCTGGAAGATTTCTTTTCTCCATGTAGCGTTTAATCGTATGCAGACGGTTGACATATACATTTGCTTTTTTGACGAGCATTGATGTCATCTTTTTCAATTTTAACGAGACGTTCACTAACACCGATTTGGTCATCTTCAATATCTTTTTAATGTAGATTGGAGATTTTTCCAAACGTTCTTGTAAGACAGAATATGCTTCTGAAACTTCTGACTCTGCATGAGTCATTTCTTCAATAGTAGCATTCAAGGCTGAGATATCAGCTTGAAGACGACGAACTCGATTCACATCGCTTTCTGAAATCAAATAGGTTTTCCCAAGACGTTCGATATCTTTAACTAGTACCTGATTGTTTTCTTTCAAGTGTTTAAGATAGGTAGGGAAGGGTAGTTACCAATTTCTCAAAAGCTTTATGTGCTGTAATTTCACGAGTGAAAATATCATAAAGTGCATTGATTTCTTCTTGGATTTGAGTATTTTCATACTCTGCATTATCCAACTCCAATGTACGGATATTTTCATGATTATTCTTCAAGGCTTCATAGAGAGTTGAAGACGAGATTCGATATCAGTTTCTACAAAATGGTAGTTTTTCATCTAAAAGCTTGCGGTAACCAGCTTCTAAATCTTCAAGTTGTTCTGGCAATTTCAGTAGTAAGTTTAGTGACAATCGCTGGAATTCTTTTCAACGATATGTGTCAAAAGCTAAAAATATGATTTTCAGCGTTATCTAAAATACCGCTGCTTCAACCGGATCTCCTGATGAATTCAAGGTTACAAATTGAGAAAAACTCAGATTGGATGTTCTCCAATTGTTTTTTCAATTTCTGGAAGAGCTTGACCATATTTTTCAGGATCTTCAGCTACAGTGTTTTGTAGTTTCTCAAATAAATCTAGGGCATGCAGAACACGTCCACTATTTTTTTGACTCTTGTTTTTTCCAACTCAGACAAGGCATTACGAATTGCTGCAATATCTTCTTCAACAAGTTGGATTTGACTTTCAATTTGATCAATCTGGTGCTAGCTTTTCAAGAAACGGAATGAGTTATTGTATCCTTCAGCTTCAAAGAGGTTATTCTCGATATCTGCAAAAAGAGTTAAGAGACAAATCTACCCATTTTTTGGTTCCATTCTCTAAAAGCAACCTGACTTTGACCAATCAGATGCATGTTTTTTTACAACCTCTACCTCATCATTAACAGGAAGGTTATATAGTTCTTCTTTTTTTCTTCTAAAGCTACAAGTCTACTCTCATTTCGTTTACGTAGCAAAATTGCTACTGCAAAAAGCAATAAGAAGCAGGACTGCAATTCCAATCAAAGTAATAATCAACTGATTATTTGACATATCAAACTCCTTTTATACATGACACAATTGTAATGATTATATCATATTTTTTCAAAACCTTGGGAACTATTTCCCAATATTTTTTTATACGTCAAAGAGTACTGTAAACAGCGTTTTCTTCGATAAATTCTCGACGTGGTTCTACTCGATCACCCATGAGCATATCAAAAATCTTATCTGCTTCTGCGGCGTCATCTACTGATACACGAGCCATGAGACGATGTTCAGGATTCATAGTAGTTTCCCAAAGTTGGTGGTCATCCATCTCTCCAAGACCTTTATAACGTTGAATGGTTGGTTTAGAACGACCTTCGCTATAGCGAGCTAGGGCTTCTTGTAGGCGGATTTCTTGGTCTGCTCCAGGTTGAATATATTCTTTAATCTCACTACCAACTTTGACACCGTAAATTGGTGGTTGAGCGATATAAACATAACCAGCCTCTAGAACGGGTTTCATATAACGATAAATCAGAGTTAACAAGAGAGTACGAATATGGGCTCCATCGACATCAGCATCTGTCATGATAACCAGTTTTTGATAGCGAGCTTTGCTAACATCGAACTCAGCGCCAAATCCTGTTCCCATAGCTGTGAAAAGACTGCGAATCTCCTCATTAGCAAGGATTTTATCCATAGTTGCCTTTTCAACGTTAAGGATTTTACCACGAATTGGTAAGATGGCTTGGAACTCACGATTACGTCCTGATTTTTGCAGAACCTCCTGCAGAGTCTCCCTTCGACGATGAAAAGTTCAGTTTTCAGCTGGATTGTTTGATGAGCAGTCCGCTAATTTTTCCTGGAAGATTTTGAAATTTCTAAACCAGATTTCTTACGTGTAACTTCACGCGCACGCTTTAGCAGCAACACGCGCTTTGGCAGCCAAAATCCCTTTTTCAACGATGCGCTTAGCAATCTGTGGATTTTCCAAAAGGAAGTCAGAAAATGCATCGCTGAAGAGGCGATTGGTAATCTTCACAACTTCACTATTTCCAAGTTTGGTCTTAGTTTGTCCTTCAAACTGAGGGTTTGGATGCTTCACAGAGATAACAGCAGTCAATCCTTCACGGACATCCTCACCTGTAAGGTTATCCTCGTTATCTTTTAGGAGTTTGTTCTTGCGAGCATAGTCGTTAATAACACGAGTTAAGGCTGTACGGAAACCTTGCTCATGTGTTCCACCTTCATGGGTATGAATATTGTTGGCGAAACTCATGACATTCTCGTGGTAACCCGTTGTGTACTGCATGGCTACTTCAACTGTGATATCATCCATTTCACCATCCGTGTAGATTGGTGTATCAAAGATAACATCCTTGTTTTCGTTGATGTACTCAACGTAGCTCGCAATCCCGCCTTCGTAGTGATAATGCTTGGTTTGTTCAAGTCCTTCACGTTTGTCAGTGATAGAAATTTGAAGCCCGCGGTTCAAAAAGGCTAACTCTTGAATCCGTTTATTTAATTTATCAAAAATCAAATGTCGTTGTCTCAGTAAAAATTTCTGGGTCTGGAGTAAAGTGAACGATTGTTCCTGTTTTATCCGTATCCCCGATCACCTCAAGGTCTGCAACAACATGTCCACGACGGTATTCTTGGTAGTGAATCTTTCCATTTTTATGAACGCGAACATCCAACTGAGTAGAAAGAGCATTTACAACTGATGACCCTACACCATGGAGTCCACCAGATACCTTGTATCCGCCACCGCCGAATTTACCTCCGGCGTGAAGAACAGTAAAGACTGTTTCAACGGCAGGACGTCCTGTTTTTCTTGGATATCAACTGGAATTCCACGACCCATCATCGATAACTGTAATCGAATCATCTGGTTCAATAAAAAACCTCGATATGACTAGCAAATCCTGCCAAAGCTTCGTCGATAGAGTTATCTACGATTTCCCAAACTAGATGGTGAAGACCTTCTTTGGCAGTTGATCCAATATACATCCCTGGACGCATACGAACTGCTTCCAGACCTTCCAAAACTTGAATTTGACTGGCATCATAATCTTGTGCCTGTTGGTTTTTAATATCTTCTGTCATTTTTTCCCCTTTTTCTTACATGTCTATTGCTTGTTTTAAGGACACAACATCCTCAAAGAGATAGGCATCTAAGCCTGCAGCATGTCCTGCTTCTACATCAATGGCACGGTCACCAATGACTAGACCTGACGTTATATGATACTTATCACGTAAATAAATCATCGATTCAGGATCAGGCTTGCGTTTAAAACCCTGAACTAGCCGTCACTACTTCTGTAAAAGTAAAGAGCTATCTCAGTTTTTCGCTAAAATCTCCAATACTGATCGTTTCGATGAGAAACCAAGAAGTTACAGCACCTTGGTCCGAAATATTTTCTAAAAGAGTAGGAATCCCATCAAACAAAAACTGGATGTTCAAGCTCTCGGGCTTCATTTTCCTTATATTTTTCAAGAAAGTTTTTCAATACCTGGAGCATACTTTTTCGATGGCAAAGGCAGTCGAAACCTTCAAAGCCCTCGTAAAACACTATCGTGTTCCTGCTCAATCCCGAACTCTGCTAATGTTTCTACAAAAGCTGCTGTAGAGTTTTCATAATTATCAAAGCAGGGTTCCACCTAAATCCCAGATGTAATCGTGATATTTCATACCTTCATTATACCATTTTTTTATAAAAAAGCGATGTTTACCTTGGTTTTTGCCATTAAAAAGAGAAGAATCTTCTCCATCAGAAAGATTCTCCTCAGTTTGTTCATTATTTTTTTCAAATAGGTCTGTGTGAGCATGCCATTTCTTAGAGACTCAGCATCTCCGCCCAATGTTTCAACCAAGTGGTAAGCAAAGGCTAAAAGCTGTTGCTGGTCCACGGCTCAGTAATATTTCCATCCACTACGACTGTTTTCTTTGTGGTAGTGACCGTCAGCAATTTGTTCTTGGACTCCATCATAGCAGGTGAAGTTTCTTCCTTCTAGGAGACCAGCTCGATTCAAAGCAATTGGAGCAGCACAGATGGCTGCTACTTTTTACCAGTTTTCTCAAATCTTTTGAGTTCAGAGACCAATTGCTCATTGTCCCGCAAGTGGGCAGCACCAGGCATACCTCCTGGAAGGACAATCATGTCATACTCTGATAAATTACCATCAAACACTCGATCAGCTTGAACTTGAGATAGCATGTGAACCTGTCACTTTATCTTCAAATCCCTACCATATGGCAGGTAATATTTGCGCGACGCAAGACATCTACGACCGTCAAGGCTTCGATTTCTTCAAAGCCGTTTGCTAGGATAACTGCAACTTTAGGCATAGCGACCTCCTTATTTCACTTTTTTCAACACAACTTTTTTACGTTTGAATCTTGTTCGACCACTCTTTTCATCAGCCAAATGGGTTTGGTAGCTCATCGATAACAGCAAACCGACACCAATTAGATTACTGATAATAGCGGACCCCCCTTGAGAAATAAATGGCAAAGGAATACCCGTCAGAGGTAGTAGGCCAGTAACAGCACCAATATTTTCAAAGATGTGGAACAAGAGCATCATAATAAATCCAGTTGAAATGTAGGTATAAAATTGATTATTGGATTTTTAGGGTAATCTTTAACATGCGATAGATGAGCAGTAGATAGAGTGCAACCACTACAACTGAACCAATAAATCCCAAAAATCTTCCGCAATTACTGTGAAAATCATATCACTCTCTCGGACTGGAATAAGAAGATTAGACACATTAAAGCCTTGACCAAAAGATTCCACCGCTACCAATCGCGATTTGACCCTGTGCCTGTTGATAGGTAGTCGTTTGGGCATAATCAAAGGGATTGAGCCAAGCTAGGGATACGGTTAATCTGATAAGTCAGCATCCCAATTTGGTGCATAAAGGCACGCCCGTCTTTTTGTGATAAAGATTGCTAGGAAGCCTGCAATCGCCGATACAACTGCTACAAAAATTGGAACAATAATCTTCCAAGAAACACCAGACAATAAGACAAGTCCTGCAAAGATTGCGACAAAAACCATAGCTGTTCCAAGGTCACTTTGCAAGGCTAGTAAAACCATAACTGGCATCGTGAAAACGATCATCCACAAAATCAATAGAAAATCTAAGCCAACGGTTCGTTCTTTGTCTTTATGTTTCTTGGTAAAGGTTACGATAACGTATGCCAGCATCAAAATATAGGATATCTTCATGAATTCGGAGGGTTGAAAGAGTGTATAACCACCGATTGACACCCAGTTTCGCACCAGTTGCAGCTACTAAACTCGGGTTGTAGAAGACTAAAGGCAAGACCATCAAGGCTAGACCGAGTCCATATAAATAAGGTGTGGACTGCCAGAGAAATTTTGTGTTAAAAAACATGACTATGAAGCTAAAAACAATCCCTAGCGATATCCAAGCCAGTTGTTGTCCAAGTATGGGCCAAACATTGTTTGGGTAGTCATGACTAACTGCTATATAAATAGCTACAACTCCAATCACCAACAAACAAAATACTGGTAATATTAAACTATAATCGACCCTAGAGTCGAGAGAACGTTTCATAAAAGGCCTCCTTCATTCTTTCAGGTATTCATTTCATTGTTTATTTAAAAATTCTTGAACTTTTGAGAATACTTGCTCTCGGCTAATGACTCTAACACGATTGCTTCGAGCCAAAGACTTGCTGATTTGCTTACCATAGCGTTTACTTGCCATGCGGCTATCTAGAATCAGAACTGCAGAGCGTTGCCCCACTCGACGCATGGTTCGTCCAATCGCTTGCTTGAGGCGAATAATAGCCATAGGAAGCTGATAATCGTAAAAAGGATTCTTCCCTTCCAAACGAAGTTCTTGATTCATCTTTTTCGTAAAGGGATCTTCTGGATTTTGGAAAGGCAAACGAGTCACCACTTCAATCACTCGAGGATGTCTTGAAAAATCGACACCTTCCCAAAAACTTCCCGCCCCAAGCAAGAGCTCACGCTCGCCTCTTTCAAAGCGTTTTTTCAATTGGGCAGGTTCACCGTGCTTATACTGGGCCAGATGGGGAACCCTCAAAGCATCTGAAACTTGCAACAATAAATCTTTTGCAGTAAATAAGACTAGAATGGGTTCTTCAAGCTGGAATAATTCTTCTAGAACTTCTACAATTGCTTGTGCATATTCCTCAGATGAAATTTCTGTCACCAACGGAAAATCCTTCACCAACAAGATTTCCTGATTTTCCTGAAACTGTTCGTCCATGCAGTAAAAGGCCACTTGAGGAAAACCCTAACAATTCTGGTAAAGAAACCCCTACTACTAATTTTCAAGGGTTGCAGAGATTCCTAAAAGTTGACAGGATTCTGGGAAAATCTGAGAAAAGAGCAAACGATGATTGCGACTAGAAGTGATTTCAACCTTCTTACTAGACACATCTGAAGTCGATAACCAAAATTCTCCCTCAGATGTAAAAAATCTGTGATAGTCTTTAAATTCTGGTAAGTTCAACTCAGAAAAATCTTGGCGGAGCTTGTCAATGCTACTAGCTGGACACATCCTACGTTTACCAGATAGAAACTGATCGAGTAGGTAAGAAACTTCAAAACGAATACTTTCTAGCAAGCGTCTTTGAAGCATACCTTCTTCCCTCGATAGAGCTTGGTCTAGTTGATCTATCAAATCTGTTAACAAATAAGATTTTCGAGAAAGATTTTCCAATGTCAACAAGACTTTTCTGGGCTTCATCTAAAATCAAGAGACGCCCTTCTAAGAGACTAGGATCATCTTCAAGTCGAGTAACGAGGTAAGCATGATTGGTCACAAGCAACTTGCAAGAACGAGCCTTGTCCTGACCTCGTTTCCAAAAATCCTCTAGCCAAAAGAGAGAGTCTTTGTGAAGGTTGCCATCATGAACCAAGTTCGGTAAAAACTGCTGGTAGCGATATAGCTGACCAATTTCGTCTAAATCTCCTGTTTCTGTCTCTGTCAACCAAACTAGAAGTTGCATCTTGAAACGAGTATACAAACGATTGGACTCTGCTTCCTCTAGCGCTGCATGAAAGGCATCTAGCTTCAAGTAATTCTGAGGACCTTTAAGACTATGAATAGAGATATGGAAAATCTCTTCTAGTTTTTTAGCCTCCTCTTGCATCACCTGATTTTGAAGGATTTTAGTCGGAACACTGAGTAGGATTCCCTCTTCATTCTCAAGTGACAAGGCCGGTAGCAGGTAACCATAGGTTTTCCCGATTCCTGTTTGAGCCTGAATAAAGGAAATGGCTTCCCCTTGTAAAAACTCTTGAACCTTTTGGGCAAATTCTTCTTGTTGACTTCTCTCCTCCAAACCTAGCAAGGCAATATTAGTTTGGAAATCTTTTGAGAGTTTGCGTGGAGAAAGGACTGGCTTTTCTTTTCTTAAGAAATAAGCCCTGCACTTCACCAAATCATGCTCAACGAGGAGAGACTGCTTTCTGATAAACTTCCTCGATGACTAGGTAAGATTCATAGAGTAAGCTGTCTGATAAACTCAATAAGCGCTCCAACAACCCTTTTGGCAGTCCAAACATCTTTTGTCTCATACAAAGAAAGAGTTCTGCTGTTGCTTGGGCATCAGATAGGGCTGAATGGGCTTGCTCTAGAGGAATCCCCAACTCTTGGCAAAGAATGCCGAGATTATACTTCTCAAGCTGAGGGTAAAATATTTGAGCCAACTCCACTGTATCGATACGAGGCGTGCGCAATTCATAACCCTCAAAAAAGAGGAATTCTGCCAATAAGTTAGCATCGAACTGAACATTGTGCGCAACAAAAATACCGTCTTTGACCAGTTCAAAAATCTTTTCAGCCACCTGAGAAAACTCTGGAGCCTTTGCCAAACGTTTATCAGTCAAACCCGTTAATTCTTTGATATGAGAATCCAAGCGTTCATGAGGGTTGACATCAGTAGCATACTGTTCAACAATCTCACCATCTTCAATGACTACAATTCCCACTTGGATGATTTTTGCCTTACTTCCAGTACTTGTTGCTTCTAAATCTACAACCACATACCGATTATTTCTAAAATTCATCACTAAAAATTATATCGAAAATTTGCACCATTTGACATCCCCCTGAACTTTTATTTGAAGAGTCAAGTTTCTTGCAAGATTTGAAAAAAATGATTGAATAGAATTGTAGTAAAAGGAGGGAACTCATGAACCCATTAGATTTGTTTAACCAAGTAAAAGAACTCATTGAGAACAAAGATTTTTTTCTGCAGCAAAAACATTTTGTTGAAGAAAACAAGGATCAACTCGGTGAGTACCTCAGCCAAGCTACAAGCTTTGGTTTCAGGATCAGAAGGACTTGACGGTCTTGTAGATAAGGTCAAAGGCCTCTTCTAATCATCAAAAGACACCTGATATTTTCAGGTGTCTTTTTATGTTTTTTCATGAATGCAGGAATATGTTGACTAATCGTGGTTGGCAGAACTACAAAGTTGTCCCTCAGCTAATTTCTTTGAGCAATTGCTGAATGTAGATAGGTCGCTACTGTCACTCTTTCATAGAGACTTTGCTTGGGGAAATTGCCCTGCAAAGCCAGCAATCATCCCAGCCAGAGTATCACCCATTCCCCAGTCGCCTGATAAGGGACGCCAACACTCAATTGATAACAATCAGTTTGACCAGCTTGCCAAATTCGGGTAGCAGGACCTTTTTGAACTAGAATCGTTCCTGAAGGAAATCTCTCAAAGGCTCTCCTGTTTCATCGGTTCCTTGGGAATCCAAATCTAAGCCTGACAAGACTTGCCATTCCCTTTGGTGTGGAGTTAAAAACAAGCTGAGCCTTTAGGAAATTTCATTTCCCTGTCTTAGCAAAAATGGATAGGGCACCACCATCCAGTATGAGGGTCTGATCTTGCTTTTAAATGATGAAAGACTGTTTGAGAAGCTCTTCTCACGCTCATCATCCACTAGTCCAGGTCCGACCAAGACAACACTTGCTTTCTGTAACTGTTGCTCAAGTAACTGCTTATCACCAAGGTCAAAAAGCCATAGCCTCTGGCAGATGGCTATGTGAGAGCTGGAAATATTCTCTTTATCCGTTGCTACTGTCACCAAGCCTGCACCAGCTTCTAACCGCCCCTAAAGCAGCCTATAATAATCGCTCCCCATAAGGATACGTTCCCCAATCAAGAGAAGACGACCGTAGTCTCCCTTATGACTAGAACGAGGACGCTCGATGATTACTTTTTCAGTAGAGCCTGATCAATGACTTTCATAAGCTACTCCTTCTATGCTTTGTTCTTACTTTCATTATACTACAAAAATAAAGAAAAACATCAATTGAAATAAGTATCTTACAGCAATGAAAAGTCGAGATATCACTATCTCAACCATTTTTCATCATAAACTTAATTTTTATCCAGCGTTCTTAAAGCAGACCCTGATAAGTCTGCTCCATCAGCATGGTAATGGTCATTGGACCAACTCCACCAGGTATAGGGGTGATATGACTAGCAATTGGTGCAACAACATCGTAATCAACATCTCCACAGAGCTTTTGCCATTTTCATCTCGGTTCATCCCTACATCAATGACAACATGCACTAGGTTTGACAAAAGTCAGCAGTCACGAACTTAGTACGACCGGTAGTTACTGACCAAAATATCGGCTTTAGAAGCTACTTGGGCTAGATTATGGGTGCGAGAGTGGGTCAGGTTACAGTTGCATTTTTACCAACAGTAACTGGAGCCATAGGTTTCCCGACAATATTTGGAACGACCAATTACGACTGCATTTTTACCTTCTAAGTCAATCCCATATTCATGAAACATCTCCATAATTCCAGCTGGAGTTGAAGGAATCATAATCTAGGGTGACCAGACCAGAGGCGTCCCATGTTGAGGATGAAACCATCCACATCCTTTTCTGGATCAATAGCTGAGTAAAACCAGCTCTTCATCGATGTGTTTTCGTACGGAAGCTGAACCAAAATCCCCATGCCATGCTGGATCTTTGATTGTATTTAGCGATTAATTCTAACAATTCCTCTTGAGTAATGGTCTCGGAACTCGTATGACTTCACTTTGGAAACCTGCGACGATAGCAGAACGCTCCTTTGTTGCGTACATAAACCTGGCTTGCTGATTTTCTCCGACCAAAATAACGACCAACCCTGGAACCAAACCTGTCTCTTCCTTTAATTTGACTGTTTTTCAGCTAACTGTCTCCTGTAAGCTTGGTCTGCAGTGCTCACATCAATCATCTGTGTCAGTATTTTCTCATTTCTAACAAATATTTCTCTATTATAACAAAAATCGTTCTCGACCTTCTAACACTTCTTACCCTAAGATACCTATAGTCTGAAACTATAAGAAAAGCCCACTGAGCTTTTCAGTGCATATTCTACAAAACCTTACTCAAGAAACCTTGGTTCTTTTGTTCTTGGGTTTGTTCAAAGACTTGCTCTGGGTTCCATCTTCGACAACAACACCGTCAGCGCCTGAAGATCACACGATCTGCACTGCACGAGCAAAAGCCCATCTCATGCGTTACGATAACCATGGTCATTCCTGACTGAGCAAGTTCTTGCATAACTGCTAGTACTTCTCCTACCATTTCGGGATCTAGAGCAGAAGTTGGTTCATCAAATAGTAAAACATCTGGCTCCATGGCTAGACCACGAGCGATAGCGATACGTTGTTGCTGCCCACCGACAGACTTTGTGGATAGGCATCTGCCTCATCTGGCAAACCAACCTTTCCAAGAGCTCATGCGCCTCTTCTCAGCAACTGCCTTACTTCTCGCCTTTGTCTTAATAGGAGAAAGCGTGATATTTTCCATGACCGTCATATTTGGGAAGAGATTGAACTGTTGGAAAACCATTCCCATCTTTTTCACGCATGGCAAAGAGGTCATTTTTCTTATCAGTAATGTCAACACCTTCAAATATAACTTTTCCTTTAGTAGCTTCTTCGAGGAGATTCATCGAACGAAGGAGGGTTGACTTACCGCTACCAGAAGGTCCGATAATAACCACTACTTGCCCTTTTTGATTTCAAGATCAATTCCTTTAAAACTTCATTTTTCCCAAAGCTTTTATGAAGGTTTTTCAATTTTATAAGTGTTTCAGTCATTATTTCTTATCTCCTTGTCCCATATGATTTTTCAAAAAGCTTTCAAGGCCAGTGTCAAGATAGAGGTCATAATCAAGTAGTAAAAAGGTCAAAAATAAGAGCGGTTAAAGGTAGGTAAGTGGTTGTTGATACCGTAGTAGCTCCATTCCACAACTCCATAACCCCTGATAGCTGACAAGAGCGAGCTATCCTTGATAATAGTGATAAACCTCATTTCCCAAGAGCTGGTAAAATATTTCTTGATAGCCTGGGGTAAAATGACATAGCGCATGGCATTTTAGGGCGAATACCTAGTGAATAAGCTGTTTCTAATTGTCCCTTTTGGCACTGCATTAATCCCAGCACGAACTGTTTCTGATACATAGGCACCACTATTCCATAGAGATAATCACAAATCCCTGGAATCAAACGAGTCAGATCAACATCTAAAATCCCATTTGAATAGTTGAGCACTAATATGCATCAAGGCAAATGCAATCATAATCTGCACCATCATCGGAGTCCCAGGAAGACCCAGATATATAGATTAGCAAACCAGGCAAGTGGTTTAATCTTTGAACGTTGCAAAAGGCCAACAGCACTCCTAGAATGGTCCCCAAGAAGACCACCAAGATAGATATGATAATTGTTACAACGGCTCCATAGTTAAAAATATGGTAGATATTTTCGGTAAAAAGAAAAAAATTCATGGATACTCTACTTTCTGTTTTTAATATTTAAACTTAAAAACTTGTATAAGGATAACATATTTTTGCATAAAAATGCAACATTTTCTCCTAATATTTTTCAATAAATTTTTCAAAAGACGATAGAAATAGCGAGAAATCTTAGTTTTTCTAGTCAAGTCAGAGTCTGTTTATGGTAAAATAGTAAAGATAAGAAATGGAGGAGAATCAAAATGGAATCACATTTGGTTAGAATCATCAATCGCTTAGAAGCAATGACAAAAGATGGTGGTAACTGAAAACGTAACTTTGAGCGCGAAGGAGTTGTTGTCGCAGAGGTTGCTTTTTAACCACGACGAAGAAAAACGGACCACTCTTTACACTTCGTGACGTTGAAGCTCGTGAGAACATATACATTTGATAGCATCGACCTATTGCGATGGAAATCTACGAACTTTTATACTAATAGTTGAATAAATGCTGGAGAGTCTCCTGCTTTTGACCAATGAAAATCCTTTTTTGCGACAAATAGGATTTTTCTTTTTATCCCTATATTTCATCTATAAAGCTCTTTTATCATGAGTTCTAAGACTCAATCTTTTACTGCTTTCCTTTCAATCATGATATAATGAGACTAAAGAACTTTGACTATTTTTGACCTTTCTGTTTTTAGTCAAAAGCCAAGAAAGAAACGAGGTAGAGGTATGCTCTGTCAAAATTGTAAAAATCAATGACTCAACGATCCATCTTTACACTAATCTTAATGGGCAACAAAAGCAAATCGATCTTTGCCAAAATTGCTACAAAATTATCAAAACAGATCCTAACAATAGCTTATTCAAAAGGCATTACAGATTTAAACAATCGTGATTTTGATCCCATTTGGAGACTTCTTTAACGATCTGAACAACTTTAGACCTTCTTCTAATAATAATGTCCTCCAACCCAGTCAGGTGGTGGATACAGTGGTAATGGTGGTTATGGTTCCCCAAAATCGCGGGCCAGCTCAAACACCTCCTCCTAGTCAAGAAAAAGGACTCTTGGATGAGTATGGTATCAACATAACTGAGATTGCCCGTCGTGGAAATGTCGATCCCTGTATCGGTCGTGACGAAGAAATCATCCGCGTTATTGAAATTTCTCAACCGTAGAACCAAAAACAAATCCTGTCCTTATCGGTAGAGCCTGGTGTTGGTAAGACAGCCGTTGTCGAAGGGCTTCGCTACAGAAAAATTGTGATGGTGATGTTCCCCATAAACTTCAAGGAAAAAGTCATCGTTTAGACGTCGTTAGCCTTGTCCAAGGTACAGGAATTCGTGGACAGTTTCGAAGAACGCATGCAGAAACTCATGGAGGAAATCCGAAAAGCGTGAGGATATCATCCCTTTATCGACGAAATTCACGAGATTGTCGGTGCTGGTTCTGCTGGAGACGGAATATGGATGCAGGAAACATCCTCAAACCCTGCCCTTTTGCTCGTGGCGAACTTCAACTAGTTGGTGCTACTACCCTCAATGAATACCGCATCATCGAAAAGAGATGCGCTCTTTGAACGCCGTATGCAACCTGTCAAGGTTGATGAACCAACAGTGGAAGAAACTATTACTATCCTCAAAGGTATTCAAAAGAAATACGAGGATTACCACCACGTTCATTATACTAGACGCTGCTATCGAAGCTGCTGCTACTCTTTCTAACCGCTACATCCAAGATCGTTTCTTGCCAGATAAGGCTATTGACCTCCTAGATGAAGCTGGTTCTAAAAATGAACTTAACCTTGAATTTTGTGGATCCAAAGGTTATCGACCAACGCTTAATCGAAGCAGAAAATCTCAAGGCCTAAGCAACTCGAGATGAAGATTTTGAAAAAGCAGCCTACTTCCGTGACCAGATTGCTAAATATAAGAAATGCAAAGACACAAGGTAACGGATCAGGATACCCCAATCATCAGCGAAAAGACGATTGAACACATTATTGAGCAAAAAGACCAATATTCCAGTTGGTGATTTGAAAGAAAAGAACAGTCTCAACTGATCAACCTAGCAGACGACCTCAAGGCTCATGTTATTGGTCAAGATGATGCAGTTGATAAGATTGCTAAAGGCTATCCGTCGTAACCGTGTTGGGACTAGAACTCCAAACCGTCCAATCGGTAGCTTCCTCTTTGTTGGTCCCTACTGGTGTCGGTAAAGACAGAACTTTCTAAACAACTAGCTATTGAGCTTTTTGGTTCTGCTGATAGCATGATTCGCTTTGATATGAGTGAATACATGGAAAAACATAGCGTTGCTAAACTCGTCGGTGCCCTCCAGGATACGTGAGGTTATGATGAAGCAGGTCAGTTGACTGAGAAAAGTTCGTCGTAACCCCTACTCACTCATCCTCTTGGACGAGGTTGAAAAAGCTCATCCAGATGTTATGCATATGTTCCTTCAAGTATTGGATGATGGTCGTTTAACGGACGGCCAAGGACGCACTGTTAGCTTTAAGGATGCCATCATTATCATGACCTCAAATGCAGGTACAGGAAAAAGGCTGAAGCTAGTGTTGGATTTTGGTGCTGCTAGAGAAGGTCAGTACCAACTCTGTCCTTGGAGAATTAGGTAACTTCTTTGGTCCAGAATTCATGAACCGCTTTTGATGGGTATTATTGAGTTTAAGGCTCTCAGCAAGGAAAATCTCCTACAAATCGTTGACCTCATGTTGGATGATGTAAATAAACGACTCTCAAGCAACAACATCCATTTAGATGTAACAGATAAGGTTAAAGAAAAACTTGTAGACCTTGGTTACGATCCAAAAATGGGAGCTCGTCCACTCCGTCGTACCATCCAAGACTATATCGAAGATGCCATTACAGACTACTACCTTGAAAATCCAAGTGAAAAAGACCTCAAGGCAGTCATGACAAGTAAAGGTAAAATCGTGATTAAGTCCAAAAATAAAACGGAAACGGTCGAGTCAAACGACTAGTTCTCACATACAAAAAGAATGTTCTTGCTTTGACAGTGAGAGCATTCTTTTACTATATATAGAAAAGGCACTCACGAAGGAGAACTTTATGGCAAATCCAACATTTGGAGAAAAAAAAGAGGGAGTAACCTACAAAAATAGATATGGCGTTTATGCAGTCATACCTGATGCAAACCATGAAAAGATTATCCTCGTACAAGCTCCAAATGGTGCATGGTTCTTACCAGGGCGAAAATTGAAAGGCGAAAAACCATCTCGAAGCTCTCAAACGAGATTGATTGAAAGAATTAGGATTTACAGCTGAAATCGGCACCTACTACGGGCAGGCTGATGAATATTTTCTATTCTAGACATCGTGATACCTACTACAATCCAGCCTATCTCTAGAAGCTACTCTTATCAAGAAATCAAAAACCTCTCGAGGACTTAATCACTTGAGCTTGGTTCCTCATCGATGAAGCTATTACTAACTTAAAACGTGGAAGTCACAAATGGGCGATCGAGGCTTGGAAAAACAACATCAGATTTAAACTATCTTTACCATTTCCCAAAAAGTGCTATAATAGACATAGAAATACAGGAGGAAACCCTATGAAGCTTATCAATACTACAAATTCACACTCGCAACTTGTTAAAAAGTCAGCTAGAAAGTACCGACGCAACGCTTGTAGAGGTTTATTCTGCGGAAATACAGATGTTATTTTACTCAGGCTCCACTTCATTACGAAATCCTCATTTCCAATAAACATCAGGGCAATCAGTGAAAAAGAAATGGAAATAATCAGAAACTCTCAGTCGTAAAATTAATCAACAGGCTATTGATAAAGGCAAATATTAAAAACCCCTCTATTCTGATAAATTGATTGAGATTTCAAATCCCTACAAAATAGAAATTAATCTACCCTACAGTTAAAACTGCGGGGTTTTTAATACCTTTTCTTGTTTATATCTTTAAATCAAATGATTGTGAATAAAGCTGTGAAAATTTCCATTTCGATCGAAAAAATGAGAGAAATTTCGTTATAATAGATAGAGATTTTGATGAGTTTGATATGAAAGGAAATAGTATACAGAGAAGGCCAGGCTAGATGAATACCCAAAAATCGGGAAAAGTGTTGGCTGGTGCCTTATGGACTACCCTTTCATGACTCTGCATCAAAGATGTATGATTTATCCAGAAGGATACCAGCTTATTCTTGAACTATTACAGTTTGCTGACCAGACCTTTTACATCAAAGGAGAGAGACGCTGTACGCTGAACCGGATAGACGGGAAGTCTGGCTGTCTTCCTGCGACAAAAGGATTTTCCATCCTATCTTATCTGCTGGATGGTATTGCTGCGCTCTGCGTTTTATTACCCCCGCAATCTCTTGAGATATCTGTGTTGGTGATCACGTTCCGGAGCAGCATTTGAAAAGTATCTAGGAAACTTCTGAGCTGGTACCTTTGATGATGTTGGGAGTCAACGCTTGGTCAAAACCAAAGCGAATCGGTGTTGCTGGAGAAGCAGTCAAGAACCATCTTAACCAAAGGCTCGCAAACGTGAGCTTGATTACTAGTACTGAAAAAATGTTTGCTTCTATGAAAAAACAAGTATGAATTACTAGATTCGATGATGTTAGAATACGGAACAAAATCTATTGGAAACTGGGCTTTTAAAACCTGGATATATTTTTAACTAAAAGGTGGTCTAAGGACCAATCTTATAAACTTCTTTCAAGGCTTCTACCTTATCCAAGCGTTCCATGGAAGATCAATATCTGTACGTCCCATATGTCCATAGTACTGTTTGACGGTAATTGGACGTTTGAGGTCAAGCATTTGGATAATTCCTGCTGGACGAGTCAAAGATGACATATTTGCTTTTCAGTTTACTTTCAGCTACTGTTTGTACCGAAAGTATCAATACGGACAGATACAGGTTGAGCTACCCCAATCGCGTAAGCCAATTGCACTTCTGCTTTCTTAGCAAGACCTGCGGCAACAATGTTTTTAGCAATGTAGCAGTCGCATAAGGAACAACGGTCAACCTTAGTCGCGTCCTTACCAGAGAAGGCACCACCACCATGACGTGAGTAACCACCATAAGTATCTACGATGATCTTACGACCCGTCAAACCTGAGTCTCCTTGAGGTCCTCCGATAACGAAACGACCAGTTGGATTGATGAAGAATTTAGTCTTATCGTCAAGATACGAAGCTGGAATCACTTCTTTGATGACCTTGTTAATCACATTCTCATGGATTTGTTCATGCTGACTTCTGGATCGTGTTGAGTTGAAATAACAACAGTGTCCACGCACCGGTTGGTCATTTCATCATACTCAACCGTAACGAGATTTAGCGTCTGGACGAAGGTAGCTAATTTCACCAGACTTACGTAGCTCTGCCAAGCGACGAACCAACTTGTGGCTGAGTGAGATTGGCAATGGCATGAGTTCTTCAGTTTCATCAACTGCAAAACCAAACATGAGACCTTGGTCACCAGCACCAATCAAGTCAAGTGGATCTTGATCCGCATTCCCACGAACTTCTAAGGCTTCATTAACACCTTGAGCGATATCTGGAGATTGTTCCACCAAATGGATGAACTCCACCGTCTCCGCGAAACCATACTCAGTATTGGTATAACCAATCAGCAATGGTAGACTACAGGGACTTTGTCGGCATGACACGCTCCATACGAATGATGTTATCAGTTGGCAGTAAACAAGTTTAGCCACTTCTTGCTCATGGAATGGTTCGATAAGAAATCAAGTGACTAGACGGGTTTTCCCTTGAGCTTTAACAATCTCCGTAAAACTAGTTGTTCACGCATTCTTTCCTGAACACGTGTATGAAACAAGGTCCACTACACGTCGTTCAAACCCTTCTTCAACAAAAGTTGCTTGACGTAAGTCATGCATTAACGGCAAATTCTTCTGCTAAATCTCGCTCACTTGAGTCTTTCCCCATTTTCCAACTTCCCTTGATTTGCAAGATGTCGAAAAGATCATCGTGCTGGACTATGGTAGCCAGTACCCAACTCATCTCATCGTATCCGTGAGATTGGTGTCTTCAGAACTAAAGTCACAAGATTTCGGCTGACGAAGTCCGTGCTATCAATCCTATCGGATTGTACTTTCAGGTGGTCAAACTCTGTTTAGAAGAAGGATCGTTTGATATTGATCGAGAGATGAACTCGAGATTCGATTTTGGGAATCTGCTGTATGGTACCACCGACTATTGACTCACAAGCTTGGAGAAAAGGTTGTTCCTGCAGGTGAC
>BNJU01003827.1_pt1 | contig 75741 bp, 105 predicted proteins | sample 8539281 | NCBI WGS metagenome assembly BNJU01 (sample SAMD00202456, study PRJDB9452) | human saliva metagenome | isolation source: human saliva | place: Japan
GAAGTTAAAAAAACGAAATAAATTAAAAAAATACTAATTAGATAGAACTGAGGATTCTTAATACTATTCAAAAATTATAATGAAGTATAAGTATCCTCTATTTTTTTAGTATGTAAATCTTTTTAAATAAAAATTTAAAATTTTTTTAAAAAAACTCTTGTGTTTTTATGATATACTGAATTTAAGAAGAATAATTTTTTTACAAAGATAACAATAATCTGAATATAAAAACACTTATCTTATTAAAAATCCTATTAAATCACTAAAACTAAATATCACTTAACTTTAGGTTATTTCATTATTTTTGTAAAAAAATTTTTAAGTTATTTTTATAATATGGCGATATTTATTTAAAAATTAAAAGCTGTGTTGTTAGAATTCCAAATTGATTTAATTTTTTATTAAATTCAAAGGGATTCAAATGAAAACTTAAAAAAATTCTAAAAAAATAAAGAAAGAGGAGAAATTTATGACAAAAAGTTTGTTACAAGTAAAAAGATTTAAAAGCCTTTGCCAAAAAGATGTAAAGACTTTAAATACACTGATTCTGCATTGTTTACATTTTTTTATTATGCGGAATGTTATTATCTGTTAATTTATTTTCAGCTGCTACAACTGATTCGAGTATTCAAAATCAAGTTCATCAGATTAACACTTCAATAAGTCAGATACGGACAGATTTCAAGCGTGCAAAAATTGAGAACAACAAACTGATAAAAGGTACAAACCTTGAATTAATCCAATTAATGGAACAAGGGGATCAAGTTGTAAAATCACCATTCTCAAGTTGGCAATTTGGAATTAACTATTTTTATAACGACTGGACTGGAACATACAAAGGTCGTGGAGATAAAACACCTAATGTAAAATACAAAAGGAACTCAGCAGACAAATTTGGAACTTACACAGGTGGGAAATATGGAACAACGAAACTTTTAAATAATAAAGTTATTGAACCAATTTCGGCGGTACCAGTAGATGCTGCTGTTAGACCAAAAAACATTGACAAGCAACCGCCAACATTCACTGTTGCAGGGGCAGATGGTGGGTTCCCAAGCTTCGAAACAAGAACAGTGCCAAGTATTTCAAAAATTGAAATTAGTACTCCTGCAGCTATAAGTACATTTCCTCCACCCACATTAGGTTTCGTAGGTAGTGGATTTTGGCAAGGAAATAACATTGGAACACATTTTAATGGAGGGGCATAAGCAACTCAGTATACATTGAAAACTATACAAATTATGATACAGTTGGAATTTTTAAAATAACAATGGAAGCTAATGATGAAACAGTGAACTGGACAGGAAAAATGACAGCTACTTCAACTGAGGATCCAACAAAAAATATAACTATCTCACCATCAGGTACTTATACAGGACCTACGTCCGGACCTAGAGAAGGTAGGTTAAATGCTTTTATAAATGAATTAAGAGATCATGATGCAACAATTGGTGGAACTTATATTTTTGAAAATAAAGGAACTAGGCAGAAAACATTTTTAAGTCATAACCCTGCAGGAGTAAATACTACAGATGGTATGACTACTGGTAGAACAGCAACATTTACAGGGAACTTGGATTTAATAAGTAGTTCATCTGGGCTAACGGTAGGAGTAGAACATCAACTTTGGGATAAGCAAAATAATTATAATGGATATTCAGTATTTAATAATAATGGAATTATAACGTTATCATCAGGTGATGAAATAGTAGGTATTATGATTGATAGTGAAAATTATAATCTACAAGGAGCACAAAAAGAATAATAACCAAACTAAAAATACTAGGAAAATCATAATAAATAGTACAAAAAGCATAGGAATGGATTTTTGGTTTTTATGGAACTATCCATATCTTCCGGTTGATGTAACACTTGGAGATATTGAAATCAATGGGAAAGAAAACTATGGATTTAGAATGAGAAATCACGTACTATCAGGTGGAGCCTAACACCTATTATGATGATGTAACTGTGTCTGGTGGCGGAAGTGGAAAAACTATAACTGTAAAAGGGGAAAAATGTTGGAATTGCTATAGGACAATCATTGTCAAGCGGAGTAACAGAACAGCACATTCATAACTTCAGGCTCACTAGCAGGACCTTATACTGAAAGTGGAAATTTAAATTATGAAAGATTAGGTGAAAAATCCTCTTTCAAATTTCTTTTGGTACAAATATAAAGGTTTCTGGAGTAGAAGGCGTAGGTATTTTAAGAATGGAAGGTTATTCAGCAAATAATACAAATGATTTTATTTTCTTTGATACTTTTACTGATAGCAGTAGTACTGGACAAACTGGAAATATAGGAACTTTTGACATAGACAATACAAATAATTCTCCCTATACGGATATCGTTAGCGGAATATCAGTAACAAAAACAAGACATGGAGCTACAAATAACGTATTATTAAGAACAGATGCACACGGAATGCAAAACCAGGGAACAATAACTATTAATGGTTCAAATGGAGGATATATAACATATCAAGATCCTTTAAATCCAACTAAAACAATAGAAGACGCTGCTGGAAATATAATCATGCTTGCAAACGGATCAGGACAAAAAGTTATAAACTATGGAAAAATTTTACAAACAAATAGTGGACTTAAAAATACAGTAGGACTTGTTGCACTTGGTACTGGAGTAGCTAAAAATGGAGTATTAACAGTGGCAGATGCAAACAATCCAGCAAATCATAACAGAAGAACTAAAAATGATACGAATAGAACAAATGATATGATTGGTAAAATCGAAATGGCAGGTGCTGGAAGTATTGGAATGTATATTACTTCTGGTTCAACAGGGGAAAATAGTGGAGAAATTAAACTTACAGGTACAGATGGAAGAAATGTAGGAATATTTAATGCAGGAAATACAACTGTAACAGGAGCAGTACTTACAACAGGGACAACAGATGGTAAAATAGAAACAACAGGGAAAAATTCAGTAGGAATATTTAATGAGAATGGTGGGACAAATATAAAGTTAGATAATGGTGGTGCAACAGCTTTAAATGTCAACATTATAGGAAACAATGGTGCTAGTGGAATTTATGCAAAAGCTGGAACAGTAACAGCAGATGACAGTAAAAATGCTATTACAAATCCAACTTCAACAAAAGGTGAATTAAAAATCAAGGTAGCTGATACAGGTATAGCTAAAGGAGTTGGAGTTTATGCTGAAGGAAATGCCGCTATTACATTAAAACATTCTGATATTGATGTAGATAATGGAACAGGAGAAGGTGGTGGAGGAATCTATGCACTTGGAATATCCAATGTAGATGTAGAAGGAGCCACTGTGAAGTACACAGGAGAAGGGTATGCTTTTTATACAGGAAATGGAAATATAGATGCTAGAAATTCTAAAGTTACGTTATCTGGAAAAGCTGTTGGATTTAACGTTGATGGAGCAACTGGTTATACTTCAAACGTTAATTTAAATGGTGCTACCATAGATATTAATTCAGATGATGTAGTTCTTTTAGGAGTAAAAATCCAACTTCACTTAATTTAAGTAATTTTGACACTACATTACTTGCGGGTTCAGGATTAAATTTAGGAAACATTGGTGGAACTTCTTCTGATTATAAGATTGCAGTACTTGATGGAATAAACAATGGAAAATCGTTTTAATATTGATCAAGTTTTTAGATAAAAGTGAAGTTCTGTAACACCTACACCTATATCAACAGCTACTCAATCATATAAATATGTTAGAAATTTATTGTTACAAAGAAGTATTATTGATGTAAATGCGGATGTAAAAAGCTGAATTAAGTTCATCTGATGCAACAGCAATGAAATCTCCAAATGGTGCTGTTGTTGGACTTTATGTAACTGCAACACCAAATGCAAGTAGTAATAATGAAACTGGAATTAATGTAAATAATGTTACAATAACTTCAGATAGAACAGATGCCGGAGCCTGGAGCAATTGGATTATATACAAATTATGGTAAAATTAATATTTCTAATGGTTCAACTTTAAATATTGAAACAAATACCTCAAATACTATAAATGATAAAAGCAGTTGGAGCATATGTAGTAAATGGTTCCGAAATAGATAATAAAGGTACAATTAACGTTGGTGGGAAAAATCTATAGGACTTTTAGGTCTTTCATATAGACAAGATTCGAGTGGTAATGTTGTTGGAAATGAATTTGGAAATGGTGACGAAGGAAGAATAAAAGTTAATAATGATGGTAATTTAGTTCTTGATGGAGAAGGAGCAAAAGGAATATTGGTATATAATAATAGTAGTAAAAGCTCCTCTTGGAATACCTGTACCATTTCCTACAACTATAACACCAGTGGCGCTAAACACAGCTACTAACGATTCAAATGGAATAATAACACTTACCGGAGAAAAAGCAGTAGGAATTTATGCTGATGAGGCAATTGCAACAAATAAAAGGTATTATAGACTTACAAGGAACAAAAAGGTCAGATAGGACTTTATGGAACAACTACTTCAAGAATTGCTGGAAGAGATTCAGTGTTGACAAATGATACTAGTGGAACTATTAAAGTAGGAAATTCAACATTGAAACTTTCAAATACAGACATTCCTAATATTGGAATATTTACAGAATCTAGTAATCAAGTAACAAATAATGGAAAAAAATTACTGTTGGAGATAATTCTTATGGTATTTATGCAAAAAAATATAAAAAGAAAGTGGAACCTCAGAATTAACTGTTAATAAAAATGGTGTTGGAATATTTGCTGTTGGTGAAGCAGGAACACCTGGAAATGTCGTTATTGATAACGGAGTTTAAAATAACAGTAAATAATGGTATACCTAAAAAAAGAAAGTGTTGGGGTATTTACTGGTGGAAATAACACAGTTAATGTAACAGATAATGGTTCTATTATGGACTTGAAAAATTCAACATTTGGTTTTGTATTAAAAGCTCCTGGTACATTTGTTAACTCAAATACAGGAACTGTTAAACTATCAAATGATGCAGTCTATGTTTACACAGATAACAGTGCTTCTAATATTACTAATAATGCTACGTTAACAACAACAGGAGACAGAAACTACGGATTGTATGGAAATGGTACGATGGTAAATAACGGGGTAATTGATTTCTCAACAGGTAATGGAAATGTAGGAATGTATGCAACTACAGGTGGAATTGGAACTAACTTTGGAACTATTAAAGTTGGAACATCTAATACTTCAGCTAAAGAATATGGTGTAGGTATGGCGACTGGATATTATGATGACACTCCAGGTTCACCAACACGTGGTCAAACTTTTAATCAAGGAACTGTAATAAATAGAGGAAGAATCGAAGTAAGTCAACCAAATACAATGGGTATGTATGCAGTAGGAACAGGTTCTAAAGCAGTTAACTACGGAGATATCGACCTTTCTGGAAGTAGTACAATAGGTATGTACATTGATAGAGGAGCAACAGGAGAAAACTGGGGAAATATAAGAACAACAGCAAGCGGACTTACATCAGTAAAAGGTATTTACGTTGCTAACGGAAGTTACGTTAAGAACTACGGAACAATAAATATCGCAGCATCAGATCTTAAGAGTGCAGGTGTTTGGACTGATACTCAATCTGTAGAAAATGTTGATGATACTGCAACAGGAGTACATCCAATAACAGGAGCTAGTAAAACAGGAACTTCAACACCTAGAATGAAAGTAGTAACAGCTGATGACATGAAAGAAATGGGAGGAATCACAATTAAAGTTCCGCCTAGAATGACACCACCTACTGTTACTGATGCACAAGGTAATGTTATCCCAATATTTAAAGTTGATACAGATGTTCCAGCACCAGCACCAACAACTGCAATTGTAACATCACCATCAGGAATTACTTCAATAAATCTTGCTACAAGTAACTTCTTGAACTTCCCATCAGCTTCGGAAGCTTCAAGTTTAGGAATGTATGTAGATACTTCAGGAGTTAATTATACTAATCCTATACAAGGAATAAACAACTTGACAGGATTGACTGATATTAACTTATTCTTTGGAACAGAAGCGTCTAGATATACTACTGCTAGAGCAATTGAAGTTGGAGATAATATCTTGAAACCTTATAACGATGCATTAAGTGGAGTTGTAACAGCAGGAACTACATTAAATGTAACAGCTGCTTCATTAACTTGGATGGCGCAACCTACGAAAAATGCTGCAACAGGACTTCTTGATAAAGTTTACTTAGTTAAAGTTCCTTACACAATGTTTGCAAATAAAAATGATACACAAACATTTAATTTCTTGACTGGACTTGAACAAAAATATGGACAAGAAGGTTTAGGAACTAGAGAAAAAGCTGCATTTGATAAGATTAGTAATTTAAGTGGTGGAGAAGGACACATTTTAGCACAAGCATTTGACGAAATGAAAGGTCACCAATACTCAAATATCCAACAAAGAATGTTTGAAACAGGAAGCGTATTAAGCAAGGAATTTGACTATTTGCAAGATGAATGGAGAAATCCGTCTAAAAACAGCAACAAAATTAAAGTATTTGGACAAAGAGGTGAATTTAAGACTGATACAGCGGGAGTTGTTGACTATACAAACAATGCTTACGGTGTAGCATATGTTCATGAAAATGAAAAAATAAAACTTGGAAATAAATCTGGATGGTATGCAGGATCTGTTTACAACAAATTCAAGTTCAAGGATATCGGAAAATCACAAGAAGAACAAACAATGATTAAAGCTGGAGTGTTCAAGACAATGTCACCTAAGAAAGATTACAATGGTTCATTAACTTGGAAAATTGCTGGAGAGGCTTTTGCAGGACGTGGAGATATGAAACGTAGATACTGGATAGTGGACGAAGTATTTGAAGCAAAAGGAAAATACACTACTTACGGTATCGCTCTTAAAAATGAAATTGGAAAAGAATTCAGAACAAGTGAAAACACAAGTATCCGTCCGTATGGAGCTTTGAACTTGGAATATGGAAAATATTCAGACTTCAGGGAAACAGGGCCTATGGCATTAAAAGTAAAAGGAAACGATTACTTTTCAGCAAAACCTGAAGCGGGAATATCATTTAATTATAAGCAGGATTTAGGTGTAAGAAGCAAATTAACAGCTAGTTTAACAGCGGCTTATGAAAATGAGCTAGGTGAATTATACGATGTTCAAAATAAAGCCAAACTAAAAGGAACAAAAGCACCTTACTACAAACTACGTGGAGATAAGGAAAATCATAGAGGAAATGGTAAATTTGACTTAAACTTCGGATGGGACAACACAAGATTTGGAGTAACGGTAAATGCTGGATATGATACAACTGGAGAAAACTTTAGGGGTGGAATTGGATTTAGATCTATTTACTAATTCTTAATATTTTTGAGTTATAGTTTTTAATTAATAAAGTTATAAAAAAATTGGAAGTTATCTATTAATTTAGACTTTCTTCCAATTTTTGTTATACTATTTACAAACTATGTAACTATTAAAATATCCTTTAATTAAATTTTATCATTAAGATACATCTTAAGGACTTTTTATAATTTTAGTTTATAAATATTATGATTAATAATAGTTTTTTTCTATTTTTTTATTGAATTTTTACGTAAGGGCATCAGATGCCATACCCTTTTTCGCAATAACAGTTACTTTAACATATTTAACTGATTACTACTTAGAAATAATAGCGAACACCCCGCTTTACGCAAAAACTTTCTTATAAAGAAAAAAATAAAATTTGCTTCGTAAAACTACGCTCACTTTTTGCAAATAAGAGTTATTTTTTACATAAATAAGTTTTTAATATTATAAAAATTATGGCGAAAGAAATACATTCGTATTTAGTTATTTTTTTCCTTTAACGAAATTTTGCTTATTTAGTAGTTTTTTTGTTTCAAAAAAATGCTTAGACGAGCCAGGGTTACAAGGGAAATGGCGACTGATTTCCCTTGCTTATATAAAAGAAAAAAACATAGAATTAAGAAAAATATTTATTAACAATAAGCAGTTTTTTCAAATTCTGAATAAAAAAATCACTTATGTGGATACTTAAAAAAATTAGATTTTTATTTCTATTTTTTTAAATGGGGTTTAGTGTTAATTTATCACGGATTATTATTTTTGCCATTTCTCTCTATTTTCCTTTTCGATTTTTCTTCTGATTCTCTATATATTCTGTAATATTTATAAAAATTTCTTTTAATTCAAATAATGTAATGCAATAAAAGTGATAAAATGCTTTAGACTGTTAATTTCAATATTAAAAATTAACATTAACAGTAAAAAAATATTAAAACAGTAATTGAAACTATTGTCCATTCAGTTTTTAGAAAAAGGATTGATATTATTGTCATCCATTCCAACATCAGTTGTAATGAGAAGATGAAGGATATAAACGCCGATTAATTTTATTGATTGCCAAAAAAATGAAAAAAATTTTCTAGAATAATCTTGTTTCCGCCAGATGAAATAAAATAATCATAAAAAAATTCAATTATAAAAATTTTTTTCTCGTCATATAAATTTATAATTCCATTAATTAGTGACAAAACAAGCATTATTTCAATAATATGTATTGTAAGTCCGCTTTTATCCAACTTTTTGAATATCAATATAATCCATAAAAAAATTGAACTTAATAAAAATCATTTTTATTATTTGATACATTTTGTTTCTCCTTTCATAAGAAAAAGTGTATTATATAAGTTAAAATAATAAACTTCACTTACAAAAAAACTTTAAAAACTACATATTAAAATATTTACAGAATGGTTGCGAGAATACAATCGCACTTACCATGACTTCTGGATACATCATAAACTCTTCTGTTAGTGAAATTCCATATCTTTCTGGTTTTAATAAATTAAATAGTTTTCTTTGGTCACTCAAATCAGGGCAGGCTGGATAACCAAAAGAATAACGGTTTCCTTGATATTGAGCATTCAATATTTCGTTTATGCTAATGTCTTTGTCAATAATTCCTACGTCTTGACGCATCATCTTGTGAATATATTCTGATGTTGCTTCAGCAAGTTCAAGTCCTACAGAGTTTACAATGTGCCCTCTGTAAAATTCACCTTTTTCTTTAAGTTCATTTGAAACAAGCCTTGATTTTTCTCCTGCAGTTGCGACAAAGAATCCAATGTAGTCGATTCCATTTGGATTTACATAATCATTTAATGATAAATACTGTCCATATTTTTGTCTTGGGAAATCAAAAGTTTCTAAGACAGTTGACAAGTCATCTGATAAAACTTCGATTTTGAAATCTTCCTTTCTTTCTCCAGCTTTTCGACGTACAGGGAAAAACTTGTAGATAGCTTTTATATCAAAGTATTCGTCGCCATTTTCGATAATATCCTGAATTTCATTGTATAGTTTTATTGTTCTAGGATCTTGTTTTTCAATCAAATTATTTACAATCCATTTCATTCCAAGATGTTTTCCAATAAGCATTTGCAAGTTTACAAATGGAAATACATCCTTTGCCTTTATATTTGTTAAAATTTGCTTATTCAAAGTTTGCGGCTTGTAAATTTTTTCAAAGTTATATTTCGGCAGTTCAACTTTTGAAAAGTCGAATGTTCCATCAGCATCTTTAATATCACTTACTGTCGGTTTAACCTTCAGTTGTTCAAGTTTTTTTCGCATCTTTAATTGTTACTAATTCTCTACGTTTTTGCAAGTGTTCCTTAAATTCTTCAAATTTTTTCTCATCAATCATTTTATTTAAATCAGAAAGTGCAGTCATTGCATCTCTTGAGTAAATTACAATATTATTTTTATAGGCAGGCTCAATTTTATTTACAGTAAATTTTTCTGTAAGTGCAGCACCTCCCACGAATATCGGAATATCAATTCCAGACTTCACGCAGAACTTCCATAGTATTTACCATTTCTGTGGCAGATTTTTACAAGAAGTCCAGAAAGTCCGAGAAAAATCAAAGCTTTATGTTCGATAATTGCTTCACGGATTTTTTTCTGCAGAAGCATTGATTCCAAGGTCAATTACTTCATAACCGTTATTTCCAATAATTATTCCAACCAGATTTTTTCCAATGTCGTGGACATCCCCTTTTACAGTTGCCATAACTACTTTTCCTTTTACAGATGACTCATCTTTTTTCATAAATTGTTCCAGATGTGAAACAGAAGCCTTCATAACTTCAGCACTTTGCAGAACTTCAGCAACGATTAAGTCATTGTTGTTAAATAATCTTCCAACTTCATCCATTCCAGTCATTAAAGGTCCGTTTATAATTTCAATTGGTGAATATTTTTTCAATAATTCATCCAGTAAAATTGTCAAGTCCTTTTACTTCCTTCTACAACCAAGTTTGCAACTTTTTCTTCAGTAGTTAGGTTACTTGTATCAGCAACTTTTTACAGCCTTTTTCACGATAGAAATTTGCAAAATTTTGATACATTTTCATCATTTGTATGAAATAAAATGTTTTCTGACAGTTCTTTTTCTTCATCTGAAATTTCATTCATCGGAATAACTTTTTCTGTATTTATAATTGCATAATCAAGTCCAGCCTCATAAGCCTTTTGCATATAATAAGTATTTAAAACTTCCCTTCCAGCAATCGGCAGTCCGAATGAAATGTTACTCACTCCCAAAATTGTCTTTACATTTGGCATTTCAGTTTTAATTTGACGTATTGCCTCAATTGTTGCTGTAGCAGAACCGATATACTTCTGGTCTCCTGTTGCAACTGGGAAGACTAATGTGTCAAAAATTATATCCCTTTCATCAATCCCATATTTTTTTGTAAGCAGTTCATAACTTCTTCTGGCAACTTTCAATTTTTTCTCAACAGAAACAGCCATACCTTCCTCATCAATTAGTCCAACAACAACAGAAGCCCCAAAAATCTTAATAACTTTTGCCATATCAGTAAATTTCTTTTTCTCCATCCTCAAGGTTAATCAATTTATAATTCCTTTTCCTTGCAAGTAAGTAAGCCCTTCCTTAACGACATTTATATCTGTCGAGTCAATCATAAGCGGAATTTTTGCAAATTTTGCCACTTTATCCAAAAATGACTTCATATCGGCAATCTCATCTCTATCAGGATTCGCAAGACAAATATCAATTACATCTGCTCGCCCTTTAATTTGAAGCCTGGCAACTTCAGTCGCCTCATCAAATTTTTCATCAGCAATTAAATTTTTTGAAAATACGTGAACCAATTACATTTGTACGTTCTCCTACATAAACTGGACGATCTTTTGGTGTTTCCAAGGCTATTAATCCAGAAACATCGTTAAAATCCTTATTTTTTTATCAATAACTCTTGGTTCATAATTTATACTTTTTTTCCTTAATTCTTTGAATATGTTCAGGCGTAGTTCCGCAGCATCCACCAACAATATTTAAATAATGGTTTTGGAAAAACGGCTCAATTTAAGTGACAATGTGTCTGGAGTTTCCTCATATTCCCCCTGTCTTCATTAGGCAATCCTGCATTTGGATAAACTGAAATATAAGTATTTGAAATATTATTCAATGTTTTTAAGAACTGTGTCATAAATTCAGGTCCAGTTGCACAATTTAGCCCCACAGAAAATGGATTCATGTGATTTACAGCATAATAAAAAGGCATCCGCAGTTTGCCCTCACAAGCGTAGTTCCTGTACTTTCAATCGTAAATGACAGCATTAACGGAACAGTATAATTTTTCTTCCATAGCCTTTTTAAGCCCCAAATAAAATGCTTTTCAAGTTTCTTGTATCTTGGATCGTTTCAAATAGAATCAAGTCAACTCCACCAGCCAGAAGCCCTGAAACAGCGGTATAATAATTGTGAATAAGTTCTTCAAAGGTAACTCCGCCAGTAACACTGATTGACTTGTTAGAAGTACCTAGAGCTCCTGCAACATAAAGATTTCGTGTAACTTCAGGATGTTCACTTCTATATTCTGCAATAAAGCTTCATTTACAAGTTCTGCAGCCCTTTTTATTCATTTCAAAAACTTTGTCTTCCAAGTCATAGTCCTTTAATACAATTTCTAAAAGCTCCAAAACTGTTAGTTTCAATAATATCACTTCCAGCTTCCAGATATTTTTATGAATATTCTTAATAATATCAGGTCTTTTTCAGCACAAGATAATCATTACATCCTTCATATTTTTTTCTCCGCCAAAGTCATCAGCAGTCAAATTTTTCTCGCTGAATCATTGTTCCCATTGCTCCATCCAGCATTAGTATTTTTATTTTTTTAGATCATTTTGTAATAAATTATATGAATTTTTATATTTATTTTCCATAATTTGCTCCAACTCCTGTAAGTAAATTTATATTACTTTATTCTATCATAAAAAAATCTGTGTATATAGAAATTAATTTTTATTTTTTTCATAAATTTATATATTTTTATTATTTCATCTCCAATCGTCATTTTTCCTATATCTTTAGAAATAATAATAAATAATCATTTGTCCATATATAAAATATATAATTAATAAATCCCTTTATTTATCAACTTAGAAAACTCTTTAATCAAAAATTAAAAAAATAATCTTATTGAAAAATTTTTCAAAAATAAGATACACTACATATACGGTAAAAATCAAAATAAACACAACATATTGTGTTTTTTGCATAATAAAATGAAAAATATATAAATTTAAAGGAGAAAAAGAGAATGAAAAAAATTAGTGAAATTTGAAAAAAATGACTGTAATCCATGTGCAATGGTGTCAGACTTATTAGATAAAAAGGCGTAGAATACGAAAGAATAAATCCCTTTGATAATCCGGAATTGACTGTAAAATACAGAGTGAGAAGTGTTCCAACAGTAATTTTTATTTTGAAGAAAATGAAGAAGTAAAAAGAACAATTGGATTCAAGCCGGAAGAAATTAATGAGATTATTTCAATGATGTAATAAAAATAATTCAGTTTAATAATACAATTTAAATTAATCAATAATACTACTCAAAAACAATTTTTATTAAAATATTCAGTTTTGAGTATATTTTTACTAAAAATCAGGAAATTCATCAAAAAAATGAAAAAAAGTAAGGTGAAATCAATGTATATATATTACGATTCAAAAACAGGAAATGTCCAAAGATTTGTAAAAAAATGGAAAGACAACGTTCAGATTGGCATTTTATAAAAATAGATCCAAATATGAAAAATTGAAAATGAAGGGCATTTTTCTGACATTTACAACAAAAAAATTGGAGAAGTTCCAGAAACGACGGATAAATTTTTAGAAAAATGAAAATAATAGAAAATTGATAAAATCAGTAAGTTCCAGCGGAAATAGAAACTGGGGAGTATTTTTGCAGTGGCGCTGATAAAATTCAGGAAAAATATGGTATTCAGTTTTAATGAAATTTGAATTGTCGGGAACTAATACGGAAGTGGAAAAATTATATAAATTATCTGGAAAAATAATTATAAATAATAAATAGGAGATGAAAAATGGTTGATAACAGAGCTAAAAAGTGGATATACTTAAATAATGAAATAATGGTTAAGCAAGGGGAGGATTTTTCAAAGCTTTGAAAAGGATAAAGCATTGTTTATTCATATTTTGTGGATTATGTAAATAAAAAAATACTGTATTTTTTTCATAATTTAGAAGAAAAAAATGAGATATTTAATAAAAAAATGACTATTATATCGATTTTTATCAAATGTATAGTCATGATGAAATTAAAGAGCTTTTTAAAATGGTTTATGATAAGAAATTTAGATTTGCTTCATTTATGAGTGCTTCGAAATTTTATCAAAGTTATGCGTTGATGGATGATACTGGAGAGAAATTTTTAGAGAGATATGAGGATAGAATTTCGGCAGTTTCATTGTATTTGGCACAGGGAAACTTTGAGAAGGCAAAAAGAATATGCTTTGATGTTAATAAATCAAGAATATCAACCAGCTACTCCTACTTTTTTGAATTCTGGGAAAAAGAGATCAGGAGAACTTGTTTCTTGCTTTCTAGATGAAATGGGAGATAATTTGAGTGGAATCGGGTATATTTTTGATTCTTCAATGAAACTTTCTTCAATTGGAGGAGGAGTTTCAATTAACCTTTCCAAAAATTAGAGCAAGAGGTGAATCTATTAAAGGAGTAGAAGGTAGAGCTTCTGGGGTTTTACCGATTATGAAAATATTAGAGGATATTTTTTCATATGCAAATCAGTTGGGGCAAAGAGCTGGAGCTGAGGGCAGTTTACTTGAACGTATTTCACTCGGATATTAATGAATTTTTTAGACAGTAAAAATAAATGTTGATGAAAAAAATTAGAATAAAATCACTATCAATTGGAGTTATCGTTCCAGACAAATTTATGCAGTTAGCAATGGAAGATGAAGTTTGCTATACATTTAATCCACACACAGTATTTCTAGAATATGGACAATACTTAGATGAAATGGATATGAACGAAATGTACGAAAAAAATTAGTTGATAATCCAAATGTTAAAAAGAAAAATAAACGCAAGAGAACTTCTTGTAAAAATTTCTCAAACGCAAAAAAAGAAAGCGGATATCCTTATTTGTTCTTTAAAGATAATGCAAATAAAGAACATGCTTTGAAAGAGATTGGATCAGTTAAATTCTCAAATTTGTGTGTTGCTCCGTATACAAAAAAATTTTTAACAAAAAGAATACGGTTATACAGAAATTGGACAGCATGAAAATGAAAAAAAGTTCATGTTTGGAATGGAGAAGACTGGAGTAAAAACTACAGTTATTAAAAACAGGAACTGATCAAAAGTTATTAAAAGTTAGTACAGATAATTTTTCAAACTGTAGATGTAACACCATATCACAAATTTTATATTAAAGATGAAAAATGAAAAAAAGTTGTTGAAAAAGAGCACACGAACTTAAAGTTGGAGACAGACTTATAAAATTTGATTTGCCAAAAGTATGAAAATGAAAAATCGTGAAATACTTGAAAATGCTTATGCAAATGGATTTTATTCAGGTGATGGTTGCGAATATGATGTGAAAGATAGAAAAATCTTACAAATAAAATGATTTATTTATATGGAGAAAAAGAACTTTTAGATAAATTTGATGACTTAGAATATAGTAAATCAGAAGATGAAGATAGAATAATTTTTAAATTATTGTAAGGGACTGAAAGATAAATTTTTGTACCTTTTTAATTATGAAATTTCAAGTATTGTTAAATGGTTAAGCGGATTGGCAGATGCAGATGGCACTGTTTCAAAAAATAATGGAAATAATTCATTACAAATAAACTCAATAAATTTAGAATTTCTTTCTAACATTAGATTGTTACTTCAAGAAATTGGTATTCATTCGAAAAATAAATAAAAATGCGAGATACTGAAATCAGAGAATTACCATTAAATAACGGAACAGACGAATGTGGAAAAATTTGAATGTAAGGCATTATACAGACTACTTATAACACATAAAAACTTACAAAAACTTGTGGAGTTAGGATTTGAAACATTTAGATTGAAATTTGATTTGGAACATACTCCAAATAGAGATGCTTGCGCTTTTGAAAAAAATAACTGCTGTAGAAGAAATTGACGGAGTTTACGATACATATTGCTTTACTGAAGAAAAAGACATATAGGGAATGTTTAATGGTATGCTTCTTGGGAACTGTACTGAAATAATGCAATTATCAGAAGTTTCAGACATTAATGCTTATTACGAAAAAGATACGATAAGAAGAGGAATATCATGTAACTTAGGTTCATTGAATATTGCAACTGTTATGGAAAAATAAGAGAATAAAAAGAAAGCTACAAAAGGCTGCAATTGATTCACTTACAATGGTTTCAGATTTAACAAACATCGATGTTGTTCCGACAATTAAAAAGCAAATGAGGAATTACATTCTGTAGGGACTTGGAGCAATGAATTTACATGGATTTTTACTAAAAACTTCATTATGTATGAAAGCAAAAGAAGCACTTGATTTCTGTAATGTATTCTTTATGATGGTTAATTTCTATTCATTGGAAAGATCAATGGAAATCGCAAAAGAAAGAGGCGAAACATTCAAAGATTTTGAAAAATCCGAATACGCCAACGAAATTACTTCAATAAATATGTAACAAAAGAATACATGCCTCAAACAGAAAAAGTAAAATCACTATTTGAAGGAATCTACATCCCAACAAAAGAAGACTGGGCAAACTTGAAAGAGCAAGTAATGAAACACGGAGTCTACAACGCCTACCGAATGGCAATAGCTCCAAACCAATCAACATCATACATTATGAACTCGACAGCCTCAGTAATGCCAGTAGTTGACACAATAGAAGTTAGAGAATATGGAGATAGTACAACATTCTATCCAATGCCATACTTAACAAATGACAACTTCTTCTTCTATAAATCAGCCTACGATATGGACCAAAAAAATATCTTGAAACTGATTTCTGTAATTCAAAGACACGTAGATCAAGGTATTTCGACTATTTTGTATACAAAAGAGTACAGACAGCACTAGAGATTTGGCTAGACTCTATATTTATGCACATAGGCTGGGGTTGAAGTCGCTTTATTATACGAGAACGAGAAAGGCTACGATTGAGGAGTGTATTTCATGTTCGGTTTAGTTAAATATCTGATAAACAAAGATTAGTATTAAAAAAAGGAGATTAACATATATGAGTACAGGAACCGATAAGGTATTGTATGTAATTGGAAATGGCTTTGATTTAAACTTAGGATTGAAAACAAGTTATAATGATTTTTGAATATATTGACATCAATAATATGAAAAATATTATTAATGTAGTAAGAGAAGATAGAAAAAAATATTGAAAAATATGATAAAAAGATTGGAATATTTTTAGTGAAAAACTCAAAAAAATATGATTATGAATTAAAAGAAAATAATTTTTTTATTAAAATTAGAGAAGTCTATTAATGAAAAAAATCAGAAACAAATAAAAGAGAATATTTATTGTGTTCATAAAGAAATAATTTCAACATTGAAATCTAGAACTACAGATAGATTTGCAGATGAATATGGAGTATTTATTATATTTTTATTATTAACTAAAGTTGAAAAATGAATGGCAGTGGGTTGAGGAACAAATTTTATGTTATATACAAGATTTAATAAAAATATTCAATAATAGATTTAATGAATTAACACTTTTTATAAAAGATAATTGGAGTGATTTAGAGTTAGAATTAGAAAAAAATTATAAAAATTAGTTAAACTTAGTTTTTAGAAAAAGTAAATTTGAAAAAAAGTGAAAAATCGATATTTGAAAAATTTTTAATGAAGATGAAAAAAATTAAAAGAGATAATATGGATAGTATCCTAAAAATAATTTCAAAAACAGAGGAATATTTTTAATAATAAAAATAAGTATAAAAAGAATATCAAAACTATGTAGAAAAATTTAATATTTGAAATAGAATATCTAAATTTTCTTTTAGAGATTTTATTCACAGATTATAATAAAGATATAGATTTTTAAAAAGATGAATTGAAAATAATAAATAAAAAAATGATAAAAAAATGCATATATTTAAAAGAACAACTTCATATTTTTGAGAATTATTTCGGAGAATATGTTTTAAAAATAAATAATGACATAAAAAAATATATTAACACTTAAAAATAATAAAGATATATTTGGTAAAATTAATAAAAGTGAAAGTTTTGAAAATGAATTTTTAAAATTAGAAATTCAAAATAAAAGAAACTGAAGTTACGGTAGATAAAGCACTAAAGGACAAAATGGCTTTCTAAAATAATTGAAAATATAAATAATTTTTAAAAAAATGGAAAAGAAAAAAATATATAATTAATTTTAATTATACAAATTACTTAAATGAATTTATTAATAATAGAAAGAATTTAAATATAGAAGAAATGATTAATATTAATGGAGATATAAATGATTTTACTAAAAATCCAAAAATTGATTCTGCATCAATAGAAAATGAGATAAAAGAAATTATGAAAGTATCACACTAAACTACAAGTCTAAGAGTTTGAGATATATTCTTACATTATTAAACAGTGTTGCAGTACATAATTTAAAAAAATATAGAAATTAAATCTACAAAAAGAAAAAAATATTATAAATTTAACTATAGATAAACTTAATAATTTAGAGAATAATATTAAAAAAGAAATAAACAAAATAGGAAAAAAATAGAATCGAATTTAATTTTTGGTATAGATAATGTACAAATTAAAGATGAGTTTATTAAAGAAATACTTAAAGGTTTTTATAAAAAAATAGAAGAAAGGAACTTGAAGAAAAATGGAAGAAGTTAATAGAAACAAATAATTTTTCTAAAAATATATTTTTATGGACATTCATTTGCAGATGCTGACTATACTTTTTGAAGATTTGTTCAATAAAATTGGTATTGATAATAATGAAATAAAATTAATATTTTTGTATTCAAAGAGTCTATTCCTGTGAAAAATGTTAGAAATTTGATGAACAAGTATGCTGAAAGAAAAAAATAAGGTTGTTGTTGATTATATGGATAAGTTACAAAAGGAAGGTAAATTAGAGTTAAAGGAAGTGTAATTGAGCTAAATAATAGTTATATTTGCTTTTCTTTTTTAGAAAGGACATGTGAAATATTGAAAAATGTAAAAATTATAACTAAAAATTTTAGGGATCTTTAAAATTATTCCATTAGAATTTGAAAATATTATAAAAAAAGAATTTAATAGTTTAAGAAATATAAATATAGAAAAAAATATAAAAAGAATAATTTAGGAAGAAAAAAATTTACTTATGGGATTATTTAAGTGGGATAAAGTGGGAAAAATGAGACTATAAACGTTTATGAGGAATTAAAAAAAGGTGGATTTAGTTTTGATTATGAGAGTTTCTATAAAAAAAGAAGAAAAAAACTAAATTAGAAATTCAAAAAAATAAATGATATAAGTACTTCAAAGTCTAGGTTAGAAGAATTTGAAGATATAGAAACACTAATACAAGAAAAATCGAAAGAATTAATTTATCCAATAAATGAAGAAAAACTAAATGAAAATATGCAACATGAAGAAAGTAGGATATTTCATTCAAATGATGAAGTTGTAATTTTTACTCCTTATAATAATAAGATTAAATGGCGGAATTCAGGAGGAAGCCATCATTTTATGGCAACAAGATATATTGCAAAAAGATAAATAAAGAAATTAAAATAAGTTGTACTTTAGAAGTAAAAACATTAAATAAGAGTTTTATAAAAAAATATTTGATAAATATGAGATTTTTTACTTAATTGTTCTAAAAATATGAAATATACACTGCAAGAGGAAATAAAAATTTGGAGTAGAAAATAAAATGATTTTTATTAAAAATGAAAAATTTACTGTTTTTTTCTTTTTAAATAGAGACTTAAAAAGACAAAAATTATAGAAATACTTAGACACTATAAATTCTATAATTTAAAGGAGTATTTTTTTGAATATTTAAAAAGAACAAGAAAGAAATTTAAATAGAAAAAAATTTAGAAATAAAAAGAATTAAAAGAGTTCAATAAAAAGATTAAATTATAAAATATTCTTGAAAAATTTTATTTATAATTCAAATGCTATCGAAGGAAATACTCTTACTCTGAAGGAAACTGACATTATACTTCAGTATGGAGTTACTGTGAAAGGTAAAAGTTTGAAGGAGCATGTAGAAGTAAAAGGGACAGGAATATGCTATTAATTTTTAAAGGAAATTATAAAAAGAAATGAAATTCTTTCATTAAGACTGATAAGGAATTCCATTCTCTTGTACTGAATGATGATATTGAAAATAGAGGTAAATTCAAACAGAGTAACAATGAAATTCTTGGAGCCGGATTTGAGACAACTCCTTATTACTTGGTTGAGGAAAAATTAACTGAACTGATTGACAAATATAATAGTAATAAAGTTGATGGTCTGGTGACAAAAGTTTCACATTTTTATGCTGATTTTGAAAAGATACATCCATTTATTGACGGTAATGGAAGAACAGGAAGATTATTACTGAATTTAGAACTGATGAAAAATGGCTATCCTATTACAGTTATACAAAATGAGGAAAAGGAAGAGTATTATACTGCATTGGAAACGGCACAGGCAAAGGTAGACTATAGATTGCTCACTGATTTTTATAGAAAAAGAGTGTTGAAAATACTTTTTGGATGTATTATAAATATTTTGATGAAGATACAAAAATAAAGTTTGAAGAATATTTAAAAAGAATGGAATTAATCCGAAAAAGTTTATCAAAAGAGATTTAAGGATTATCCAGAAACAGAGCGGGATTTTTCCAAGAGATTGGGATAAATAGAAATAAAATTATGAAAAAAATTATTTTAGATTTCAAAGAAAACGGGGAGTTAAATGGGCAGTAAATTTTAAAAAGATGAGTTTTTTTAGAAAGGAAAACAAAAATGGAGAAAAATATATGAGGCAGTAAACTGGAATACCCCTGAAAAATGATTATGTGGAAACTTTTTGGGAGCAAAATATAAGACAATTTTGGATAGATACGGAGTATGTTCCTTCGAGGGATATTGATACTGGAATGCGTTGAAACCTGAAATGAAATTGGCTTATTTACATGCACTTGGAGGGCTTACAATGCTTGATACGTTACAAAGTCATACAGGAATGCCTAAAATTATTGACCATATTGATTCGTTACAAAATAGATCGGTGCTTTTATATGTGTATGATGGAGTCGATTCATGCAAAAATCTTATTCGACAATATTTACAACTGTAGCATCGACTAGAGAGATAAATGAAACTTTCAAATGGGTTCAAGAAAATCCTCATTTACAATACAAAAGTTTCAAAAATTGATGGATATTATCAAAAGATGAATAATCCTGAGGCTTCAAGACGAGATATCGCAATGGCTTTTAGCAAAGCTTTCAGTTTATTTGGAAACTTATTTATTTTTATAGCGGATTCTTTTTACCACTTTGGCTTGCAGGACAAGGAGAAAATGGTTGCAAGTTGTGATATCATTAAAAAAATTATTGCAGATGAATCGATTCATGGAGTATTTGTTGGATTGTTGTTCCAAGAATTGTATAATTCGTTTGATGAGGAAACCAAAGAAGGAATAAGAAGCGAATTGAATACGTTGCTTTTATGAATTATATGAAAATGAAAGCAGATATACTGATGAAGTTTATGGAGATGTTGGACTTACAGGAGATGTAAAAGAGTATATTCGTTACAATGCAAATAAGCTCTTATGAATTTAGGATTTGAAGAAGAATTTGAAGTAAAAATGTAAATCCAATTGTGTTAAATGGGTTGAATGTGGAAACAACACAGCACGATTTCTTCTCGAAAAAAATCTACGAATTATGAGAAAGCGTTGAAGTGGTGCATTTGCATGATGATGACTTTAAGTTTGATGAAGAAGTGAATGCAGATGATTTGATTTAAGTTTGCAAAATGTATGAAAATGAGAGCTTTTAATTACTGGTTCTCATTTTTGAAAAATATCCAAAAAGATTTTTGAAAAAGAGAAAATGTGGTAAAATAAGTTTGTAGAAAAAAATTCTACCACTATAAGAGATGAAAAATGGAAAGAAAATCCAATCAAAAACCAATAAAAATGCACGTTAGGAGTTACGGAAAAATGCTAAAAAAACAGCAAAAAAATGATAAAAATTAATTCAAAAATTGTAATTTTAATGTCTGAAAAATCTGTAACACTGATAACAAAGGATTTTCGCAAAAGTACGTAAAAGTAGTATATCCAGTAAAATAAGGATTGAAACTCTTGTTAGCGTAATGTTATGAATAAATCCTCTTCAGAGTAAAAAGTAGTATATCCAGTAAAATAAGGATTGAAACATTCCTTCTGGAATTTTCTCATTCTTTAAGATTTTTATCCACAGTAAAAAGTAGTATATCCATTAAAATAAGGATTGAAACATTTGAATTTTTCCAGGTTAGATGCAATATATTCTCCTGTAAAAGTAGTATATCCAGTAAAATAAGGATTGAAACTTCGTTTAGATAACGTTGGGTACTCTACATAGAGTAAAAAGTAGTATATCCAGTAAAATAAATATAAAAAAATTAAAAAAATATTTAATCACAGTTAAGTTATAAAACTGTGATGGAAATAAGTTAATTAGTAAAAATAAGTTATAAGAATTAGATATAATTATTGTGTAAAGAATGAGAGAAAAAATTTTTAAAATTTAAAAAAATAAAAAGAGTTATTTTTAGGAAAAAAATAGGTTAGAGAGAAAAGGTATAATGATTTTTGTAAATGAGAAAGAGAAAAAAAGATGGAGGTGATTGATTATGACGAGTTTTAAATATTATAGAAAAAAATGATATAGAAAAGAAATTGGAAAAAGTCTAGATTTAGACCTTTGGATGTGATGGTAACAGGAGTAACAGGAGCAGGTAAATCGACAACATTAAATACAATTTTTTTAAGAAAAAAATGTGGCAACAGTTGGTAATGGTGTGGATCCTGAAACAATGGATTTAGATTCTTATTCGTTAAATGATGTATTTAGATTGTGGGATACCCTGGATTAGAGATGGAGTTGCGAATGATGAGATTTATAAAAAGAAAAATTGGTAGATTTGCTGTATAAAAACTTATTCATTAGATGGAAATATTTATGGTTGGATAGATTCGGCAATTGTGGTTTTAGAAGGTTTGAATAGAGATATGGGAAGTACATATACGTTGTTAAATGAGGTAATAGTTCCAAATATACAGGCAGATAGAATATTGGTAGTGATTAATCAAGCAGATATGGCGATGAAAGGCAGACATTGGAATAAGGGAAACAAATAAACCGGATGAAGTATTAGTAGATTTTTAGAAAGACAAGCGTTATCTATACAAAAATAGGGTAAAAGAAGCAACAGGAGTAACAATAAGGAAACCAGTATATTATTCAGCAGAATATAGTTACAACGTAGAAAAAAATTACTAGATTTTTATAATAGATAATATAATTTTGGAAAAGAAGGCAGTTAATAGGAGCATAATTTGAAAATAGGTTGTAGGAATAAAAAAATAAGTTATAAAAAAATGTAATAATAGATTATGATAAAAAAATTAATTTCTGGAGGGATAGAATATGAAAAAGATTAATTAAAGAAAAAGTGATGAAATATTATGAAGTAAAAAAATAAAAAGAAGTAAACAAATTTTAGGGAACAAATTAATGTGTTCAAGTAAAAAAATAGAAAATAAGTTAAATTTTTTGAAAAATAAATTATATTTGAAATGTTATAATAATAAAAAGTATGAATAAGAGAAAGAAGATATAAATTATGGGGAAGGATAATGATGATTTACAAGATTACAGAGCGGGAGTTTTAGAAAAATTTGTGGAATCAGTAACAAAAAGGAATGGCAATAGGTGGAACAATAGGTCAAGTTTATAGGAAGTTTAGTAGGATTAGGTTCAGTTGGAAGAGTAATAGGTACAGTAGGTGGAGCAATAGTTGGAGTAGGAGCAAATATAATTAGCGGAGTTTTTGATTTTTGGGAGAAATATTTTAGAAGATAAATAGAGGGTTTGGGTGGGGGAGAATAAAAAGTAGGTTAAAAGAAATTGATTTTGAGTTAGAATGAAAAATGGTATAATAAATCATAATAAAAAGAAAAGGAAGTGATTGTCATGATGGGAATAGGAGAAACAGTAGGAACAGCATTATTAGTAACAGCAGGTGTGGTAGCCGTAGCAGAAGGTGTAAATGAAACAGCAAAAATATTGAATGAAACAGTGAATACAGCAGATGAAATGTTTATAACAATGGGAGACATAGCAGAAAATTTTGGAAGTAGTGTTAGTGAGTTTTGTGATGAGGTATCTAGTTTTTTTGATAGTTTTTGTTGGTAATTTTTAGTAAAAAGTAGTAATTCTATTTTAGAGGAGGAATTATTCTGAATCTAAAATGGGATTGCTACAAGATAGATTATTAGAATTTAATTAAATAGAATAAAAATGAAAGGAAGGTGATAAATATGTTGTTGTGTTTAATAGGTTTAGTAATTTTAGGAGAAGATCTTTAGAGAAAATGGTAGTTCTATTTTTGAAGGAAGAATTATTCTGAATTTGAAGTAGAATTACCAAAATCAAATTAATTGTTATATTGATTTTTAAAATAAATGCGGTAAAATAATACTATTAAGATTAATTTTTTAATAAAAAAATTATAATTAGAAGGAGAAAAAGATGGCTAAAAATATTGATAGCAGGGTTGGGAAAAGGGATGATAGATCGTAATAGTGAAGAAAGAGATTACAGAAAAAGCGGATTATAAAATAAAAATTGAAGAAACAGGAGAATATAAAGTTTATAGAGATGAATATTTTGTAACATCAGTATTAGAAAAACATTATGATATAGATAAAACAATATATATTGGAACAGCAGGGTCGATGTGGGATAAACTTTATACGCATTATTGTAAGAAAAATGGATTTTTCGACTGAAAGTGAAGAATATGAAAAAAATATAGAGATGAATTGAGAAATGTTACTAAAAAAATGCGAATAAAAAAATACAGATGTTTTAAATATAAACAGTGAAAAATTTAATTCTATATTTGAGAATACAGAGAAAAAAAGTACAAATAATAGTGACAAAATATGGAATGAATAAAAATGAAATATTCGAAAACTTTAATAAAATTATAGAAATCGTAAATTCTTTAAATAAAGAAGATGAAATTTATTTGGATATAACCCATTCTTTCAGATCAAATGCAATGTGGATATTTTTTAGTGATGAACTACATTACAGAAGTTATTGATAAAAATATAAAAAAATAAAAATGATAACATATGGAATGCTAGAAGAAATGGATGATGATGAAACAGAAAAAGATTTAAACGGGAATCCTTTTAAAAGTAGCTCAATAATTAATTTGAAATCATTTTATGATTTAATGAAATGGATAAAAGGAGCAAACGCTTTTTAAAGCAATATGGGAATACTTATGAATTTTTTTAGATATGATTGAAGATAATAAGTTGAAAAAAATACATTAGAAGAATTTTTCAAATTCAATGAATATGAACTATATTGGGAAATATAAAAGAAAATATCGGAAAAAAATTAATCAAATGGAAAAAAACAATAAAAACATTAGATGGACCTGCACAAACTATTATTACCAGATATTTTAGAAAGATTTGCTCAAAATTTTTGGTAAGAAGCAGGAGACATTCGAGATATTATTAGATTTAGCAGAATGGCACTATAATCAAAAAAAGATATTCAATGAGTTATGTAAATATTATTGAAAGCTATTTATACTTTTACAGGAAAAAAATTTTAGAAGTTGAAGATATAAATAAAGGTAAAAGAAGTATTGAGAGAATGGATAAATAGAATAACTGAAGAAAATAAAATAAAATATAAAGATTTGTCAGAAAAAGAAATAACTAATAGAATAAAATTAAGTAAAAATTTTTGAAAGTTCTAGAGTTATTAGAAACAATATTTTCGCATACATTGAAAGTAGAGCGAAATGCAAAAATTATTTCAAAAATCCCAGAAAAATATACAAAAAAATTAAGAGAAATATTTAAAACTGAATATAAAAAAAGGTGAGATTCATGAGTCACAAGATTTAAAAATGCAACAGACATATACTTTTTAGAAAAATTAATTGAAAATGGTCAGTTTGCAGAAATTGGTAAAGTGGCATCTAATGGAATTTATGATTTTTTTGTTTGAAAAACTTGGAGTACAAAAAGTCAGGAGAAAATAAAAATATTGTAAAAATTGGCTGGATAGTAAAAAGAAAAATTTTGGAAAAAGAATTGAAAAAGAACAATTATCTGAATTAATGAAAGTATTTTTAGAAATAAAAATAATAGACAGAGTATTACAGAAAAAGAAATAATTAAGAAAATAAGACATTTACAAAAATATATTAACGAAAAATCATTTTTGGAAAGTCTATTGAAAATGTAAATTTAAATGATAAAGGAAGTTCTCAAATAAAAACAAGTGCCTAAAATGAATGTAAATAAAGAAGACAGAAAAATTTTAGTATTTAAAGAAATATTTGGAGAGCAAGAAAAAGAAGTAATAAAAATATAAGATAAAAAGAATAAGTAAATTGAGTAGTGAAACTGCAAAAAGAATGGGAAAAATCTTGAAAATGATAGCAACAAAGAAAAAAATATAAAAAGATTTAAAGATATAATAGATAGAAATATTGATTCAGGTGATATTTTTATTGATAGAAGGAGAAATTGGGATAACTTTTGAATTGGTAAATTAGGGCGAAAGAAAAAGGAATTATTGCAATTTATGGAGTTGAAAAAGTAACTGATAATTTTTACTTAAAGTAGAATTTTATGAATATTAAATTTAAAAATTATGTTTATAGGAATTTTTGTGATTTTAAATAGTTATGTAAAAATAAAGAAGTTTGAAATTTTAGTTTGAAATGTAGAAAAATTGAGGAGATGATATTATGGAGAGAAAAGCACTTTTACTATTTTCACATCAGTTGACGGAAAAATCAAGAAAAAGAATTGGTAGAAAAATTTTAAGGTAAAAATAGTAAGTTTGTCTAGTGAGTTACAAGAAATGTGGTCAAATGTGTCAATTAAGGAAAAATTATAAAGAGAATCTAGAAAAAAATAAAAATATATTGAAGAAAATTTTAATGAAAAATGATGTGATGTTGGTTCAAGGAAATTGGGGATATACATATAATATTGTTAAAATGGTCGATAGAAAAGAAATTGATTCCTGTGTATAGTTATACTGAAAGAAATGTTGAAGAAATAAAAAGATGGGAGAATGTGAAGAAGATTAGTTATTTTAAACATGTGAAGTTTATTGAGTATGAGTAGTAATAAAAAAATAAATTTTTCAATAAATTTATAGAAAGAAGGAAAAATGGAAAATAATATTTTAATAATGTCTTTATCAAATAATCTTGAAAAAAATATAGAAAAAGCAAAAATAAAAAAAGAATACAGATGGGAAAAATAAAAAAAATATGATTTGGAAAAAAATATGAGTATTTGACAAAAAGTATATTTAGAAGAATTAAAACCTAATAAAATAATAGTTTTTTTGGAACAGATCAAAGTAGTTGGAATTATTTGTATAATTTATTAAACAAATATTTTTATTCTGAAAAAGAAGATGTTATTTTTAGATGAACAAAAATGATGTTGAATATATAAGAAAAAGTTTTTAAAGAAAGATTTTCAGATAAAATGTAAAATATTTTTTTATAGAAAGTAAAAATAAATTTGATAATGAAAATATTGTTTCAGATTTAGTTTTTCAAATAGAAGAAATAAAAAAATTTTTAGATGAACAAAGCAGAAATCAGGTTTATGTTGATATAACAGGAGGACTTAGAATAATATTTTTGTCATTGATTTCAATTATTAATATTTTAAAAAAATATTATAGCAAAATTAAAATTAAAAGTATTATATTCTCAAAATGATATAAATTTAGATTATTTTCAAATAATTGATATAACAAATGTGCTAGAAAAATTGGATTTTGTAGATGCTGCTAGTTCTTTTTACAAAAATATGGAAGTGTAAATAAATTAAGAGAAATCATTCAAAAATAATAATTTATTGAATAAATTAGAAGAATTGTATATAAAATTACAATTTAATTTTAAAAAAATATTAATGATACTTACAAAGATTTAGCAAAAATAAATGTAAATAATGAGAATGAAAAATTTTAAAAGAAAGAATTAAAGAATTAAAAACATTGAAAAATGAAAAATATCATAATAAAGTGAAAAATTATGGAATAGAAATAGTCAATAAATATGAAAGTGATAATAAAAATATAAGAGTTTAAAGGATCAAAGAAATAAGATTGTTCATCCTTTAAATAAATTTGGGAAATATATAGAAAATAATAATGCTTGTAAAAATTTATCAAAAAGAAAAATATTAATTTGGAACTTAGGAACAGAGCGAATTTGGAAGAGGATATGAAAAAAATATTATATAAATATATAAATAGTGAAGGACAAGAAGAAATTATTGAAACACAGTATACATTTGAACCTTATATAGAAAAATTATGATGAAATTTATATTTTTGGTATTGAAACAGGTAGATGGGATCTTTTAACAGAATATTTTTAAAAATAAGGATATAATGTTACCAAATGAGAAAATAAAATATGCTCATGTTGATAATTTTGAAATATAAATGAATTAAATCAGAAGATAGGAAATGAAATAAAGATAAAAAAACAAGAAATAATAGAAATAGATATGGATGTTACTCATTCATTTAGAAATATTCCGTTTAATTTGTTGACTTCGTTGAGATTGTTTGAATTGTTAAATGATAATATTGTACTTCGTTCGATTTATTATGGAGAAAGAATATTAAACTCTGAGTGTGGAAGTATTTATAAAATACCAATTTTAGAAATAATTAATTTGTATAAATCAATAATAGAATTTAAAGATTATACGAAGTATACAAATTTTTTAGAAAATACTAAAATGATAGACGAAAAATTATTAAAAATTATGAGAAAAAAATTTCAGAAGCATATACATATAATGAATATAGAAAGATTATAGAAATATCTAAAGAATTTGAAAAAGTAAATAATAAAGAATTAGATTTAATAAATAAAAAAATATATGAAATTATAGAAGTAAAATTAATAAAAATGAAACATATGAAGAATTAATGAAATTTGTAAAAAAATCAGAAAAATTCTAAAAATTATGCATTGGCGTCATTTTTTTCTTAATAGATATTTACAAATATAAAATTTTTAAAATTGATTCAAAAGAAAAAGCGAAACTTTTTATAAAAAAATAGAAAAGTTGAAAAATAAATATGTAGATAATAAATTAAAAAAATTAATTGATTGTTTAAATAAATTAAATAATATAAGAAATTATGCAGGACATATTAATATTAGAGAGGAAGTAAATCTAATTAATTTTTTTCAGATTCATTAGAAAAAGCAATTGAAATTATGAATAAATTAACTTTAAAAAGATATTAAAAAAATATGAGAAAGAATACGAAGCAATAGAATAAATAAAATAAAAAAATTATTTAGTATTTTATATAGTTTAGAATGATGATACATAGGAGGAATTAAAAAGTGGAAAAAAATAAAATCTCAAGAATAGAATTAGCACGAGAAATAAGAAAATTATTTGTAAAAAAATAGAAATATTCAGGAGTATTCAAAAATAGATGATAATTTTTTTAGTAGATTATTATTTTAATAGATATGATGAAAGAAATAATAAATCAGGAATGAAAATTGATGAAAATAATTTTAATTTGAAAAATTTTTGAGGAAGATTTTAAGAATCATTTATCAAAATGAAAAAAATTACTTGAAGAAGATGGAGTAGATACAAGCGAAATAACAAAAATAGTCTCAGCTTTTTAGTCATAGTTACAGTGAAAACTCTATTCTTGAAGAATTACCGTTTGAAAAAGGATCTAAGAATATTTCAAAAATATAAAAACACTTTTATTTATTGTATACCGATCAAACTGAAAGTAAATTTTTAGAATATAAAGAATCAAGTAAATATAGAGATAAAATAGAAATAGAAGGTATTTTAATTGAGAACAGTATAGAAATGTTATATAAAGAAATAGTGAAGTTAATACAAGATGGAAAAATTTCAAAAAAATAATACAGTTTTAGATACAACACTTGGTTTTTAAGGAAATAGGAATTGTATTTTATAGAATCTCAGTTGAAAAACAAATTAAATCAATTAACTGGCGTGAAACAATGTTGCCTAATTATAAGCCTGTTGATGATAATAAAAATGAATTTATAAAAGGAAAAAGGTCAAGGACCCAGAATGAGTCTGGTTACAAAAATTAAACTTGATGAAAGAGCCATTAGAAGAATCGAATAGAATATATAGAAAAAAATAAATGAAAATATTTTGAAAGTAAATTGTAAAAGCTGTTTCAGATTTATATGAAGTAGTAGGAATTGATGACTTAAGATTTTTTTCTATGAAGAAATTGGAAAACTATTTAATTTTTTTAAAATGTTAGAGTATAGCGAAGATATTGAAAAATTTTTATAGTGATTTAAATGAAGCATTGAAAAAAATATTTAAATATAAATTTTTTATCAGAAAATATTTCAAGATTGCGAGAATATGTAAAGTATCTGTGAGAGTAATTTATAGAGTTGAAAAGCGATTATATAGATATCAAAGTGGTTAAAAATTTAGTAACAATATTTTTTTGGGATAACAGAAAATGAGATAAAAAAAGAAAAAGATGAAAAAAATAGAAATAGGAGCAGTAGGGAAAAAAATTAGATGATGATGAAATAAAAAAATAAGAGAAAGTGACAAAAGTTTAAAAAAAATATAGATTTTTAATTCAAACAAAAATGATGAAGATGAAAATGATCAAGGATTAGAGAAAAATATTGATATGGTTGACTATTTTTTTGTATCTTTTATTAAAACAAGTCTATTTTTTTGAAAAAAATTTCGAATTATCATTTAAAAAGTATTTTAGAAGAGTATTATGAAGAAGAAATGATTCAAGAGATTATTGAGTAAGAGATTCGGTTGATATAAGTGAAGATGAAAAAAATTAAACTTATAAAAAAATATCTTATTTGAAGAATTTACGGAAGAATATGAATTAGAAGAGCTTGAAATACCTGATTTAGCAGATAAAAATGTAGGATTGCTTAAATATAAAGGCGGAATACTAGATATACCTTTTGAAGATGAAGGGAAATTGGAAATATTAAAAATTAATTTTAAAGAAGAATATTTTATAAGAAAAAGAGATAAAAGACAAGAATTTGATATTTCAAAAAGTGGAAAATAGGATTAAACTAAATAAAAATAGAAATAAAAAAATGAAATTAGAAGAAATACTTGATAAAAATAATAAAGATGAGATAAAACTTTCCTTTTAAAATTTCAGAAAAAAATCGGATATAGTTGAAATTCAAAAATGGTAAAATAGTTACGAAAAGTGATAGAAAGACTAAAGTAAAAAAATATCTTTTTTTAATAATTCTGATAGTATAATTAATGTTCCGATAGTAGAGTTATTTAAGAATATTGAAAAAAATAAATTTGAGATTTCTAAAAAAAGATTTAGAATATAAATTTGGAATAAAAAGATCAAAAAGTTACTAAATTAAAAGATATTATTTTTTTGGGATAAACCAAATAATCAGGAGAAAAAAATTGAAGAAAAATATCCCTAAAAAAAGACGATGTTGAAGATTTTATTATTTATGAAAATGGATTAAAGATAAATTTAAAATACAGATAGATTAACAGAAAGAACCATCTTGAAATTAGAATTTAAGATGGTTCTTTACCAATCATATAACTAAAAAAAATGTATAATAAGTAAAAGACTAAAGAGAAAAATGAGTTATTTTTAGAGAAAAATAGGGGGAAAAAAATATTTGTTAAAATTATTGATGTAATAGAGATAGTAAGTGGAGGTATAAAATGAAAGTAAAAATTGCATCAATCAAGAAAAAAACAGATATGAAGATGGGCCTGGAATTAGAAACAACAATATTTTTTTCAAGGTTGTAATGTAAAATGTAGAGGTTGTCACAATGAAAGAATACAAGATATACGATATGGAAAAGAGTATGAAGTGAGAGATTTATGTGAAGAAATATTAGCGTATAACTTACCAGTGAAAAAGATTACTATTTCAGGTGGAGAACCTATGATGCAAAAAAAGAAGCCTTAGAAGAATTTATTAATGAAATGTACAAGAAAAAAATTTTTGAAATCGCACTTTATACTTCATATGACTTTAGAGAAAGTTCCAAAAAAACATTTTAGAAAAATTAAAGTATTTAAAAGTTGGAAAATATATAGATACATTGAGAATACAAGAAAAAGTTTTATGGATCAAGTAATCAAAAATTTTATTCATTGGAAAAAAAGGAGATTGTAAATGAGAGTTAATCAAGCAAATGCAAATACAAATGCAGCATATAGAATTTTGAAAAATGAAGAATTTAAGAAATCAATTGCATGAAGAAAGATGGATTCACATTCATGATAAAGAATATACAGGAGTTTCATATAATTGTATTGGTATTGAATTAAAAAGACAAATTAAAACGAATTAAAAGCAAAATTTGAAATGAAATAGGAATTGATGATGCATTAGACTACATTTTTCAAGTAATCGTAAATTTAACAAATGATCAATCAGGTGGAATAGGATTTATTAATATTGATAGTGATTTAGCAGAGTTTGTTGAAGAAATTTCTGAAGAAAAATTGATAACAAAAATTAGAAGATTGTATAAAAATTTAAATTTACCATTGAGAAATGGATATGAAAAAGCATATGTTTCATTTAATTTAGGATTAGATACTAGTGAAAATGGGAGAAAAGTAACTAGATGTTTTTTTAAAAGGCTTTTTGAATATGGTGAAATATTAAATGGATTACCTTTTTGTTTTTTTCCAAATATAATTTTTAAAGTAAAAAAAGGTATTAAGTTTTGATTTAGGCGATAAGAATTATGATTTATTTTCATTAGCGACAAGAGTTACAGGAAAAAGAATGAATCCAACATATTTTTAATTGTGATAGCGTTTTAGTAAAAAGATATTGATGAGAAAAAGTTGGAATAATGGGATGCAGAACATTAGTTGCAAAAAAATGTAAATGGAGAAGAAGGAGCATTAAAAAGAGGGAACATTGCATCAATTTCAATAAATTTACCCAAAAATAGCAAAAAGAAAGTACAAATTTAAATAATTTTCTATAAAAAAATTGAATGAAAATTTGTGAAGAATCAAAAGAGATCTTAATTCAAAAATATAAGGCATTGTGCAAATTAGAAATTGATAACTTTTAGATATATTTTTAGAAAATAATTTTTATGAAAAATTCTGAAGAGTCAATAAACAATAATGATATGGAAAAAAAGTTTTAAAAAAATGGTACACTTTCAATTGGATTTATTGGATTGGCTGAATGCGTAAGTTATTTAGTAAAAAAAGAAATATCTTTAGATATGATAGAAAAGTAATTTAGGATTGTCGAGAGAAATATTAAGATTTATGAGAAAAAAATGACGGATAAATGGACTAAAAAAAGTATAGTTTGAAATTTTTTTCAGTTTTGGCAACTCCTGGTGAAGGAATTAGTGGGAGATTTTGTGAAGATGAAGAAACTAAGGAATTTTTATACAAATTCGTTTCATATACCAGTTTATCTTGAATTAGACGCATTTAAGAAAATTAGAATTAGAATCAAATTTTTGTTGAATATTGTAACGGAGGTTCAATTTCTTATATCGAATTTTTCAACGCCTGTGTTAAATAATAGTGAAGCGATTATGGATGTTGTTAAATTTGGAATTTCCAAAGGTATAAATTATTTAGGAATAAATTTCCCTTTAGATTATTGTGAAAATTGTAAAACTACTGGAATATTTGAAGAAAAAAATGTAGTTGTTGTGGAAGTATTGAAATAAAAAAATTAAGAAGAGTTTCTGGATATTTGTCATATAAAGAAACATTAAAAAGGTGGAAAAAAAGCAGAGGAAAAAGTTAGAAAAATCTCATTTGAAATAGTGTGAAATAAAATACAAACTAATAAAAGAAATTGTTTCAAATTGTTGGAGCAGTTTCTTTTTGTTTTTAGAAATAAGTTAATTACCTAAAAAAATAAGTTAAAGAAATAGATTATAATTACAATGTAAAAAGAAAAAGAAAAAAAAGTAGAAAGAAGGTATTGATTATGAAACGTGATTTATTGAAAGAATTTGAAAGTATTATTATGAAACAAAAGTTGAAATGAAAAATGTGAAACAAAAAAATTGTTAGGTAATTTATTGAGATTGAAAAAAACAGAAAGTTAATTTGATGGTTACAGGTGCAACAGGTTGTGGGAAAAGTAGTACGATAAATGCGTTATTTGGTGTAGAAGTGGCTAAAGTTGGAAGTATAGTGGGTTCAGTAGTTGGAGGGTAGTAGGAGAGCAGTTACCAGCAGTAAGTAGTGTGTGATACGATTGGAAGTTTCTTTTGGTGGATGGTTTTAAATGAATTAAGGGTTTGGGTGGGTGGATAGAAAAAAATAAGTTAAAATAAGAGAAAAATAAGTTAGATAGTAGTAGTAAAAATATCAATATAGAAGAGAAATTAAGAAAAATTTAAAAAAATTAATTTTAGGAGTGATTGTAATGTTAAGTAAAAATTTCGTTTTGAGAAAAAGATATTACTCTTGTGGGGATACTGAAATAAAAACAGATTCAAAAAATTCATCTTGGTAAATCTAAAATAAAATTGATGGAAAAATTTCTTTAGAGTATTGGATTATGTTGAAAGTATATTTGAAAACTAATATTACAATGATTGATTTGGAAACTAGTGAGGGATCGTTATTCGATGAAACAAAATGTTAGTATTCAGAAATAATGAAAATGATGATTTTATAGTTTTTTATTTTTAGATCAATAGGAATATTTACTAAATGTAACAAAGGAAAAAAATTTTTAAAAAAATGGGTATGAATTTCCGATTACAAATGATGATGTTTACAATGATATGGATGAAGGATTTCTGATGAACTTTCTAATTTATTTATAGAAGTGAAAGAGATTATTTGAAAGAAACGAAATGTTAGAAACTGCATAAAAATGAAAAATTTAATAAAATGAAAAGTTGTTCTGCTTTGAATCCTTTTCAAACTGAGGGATTTGAGTGGAAAAATAAAAAAAGTATGTTATTTTTAGAAAAAGATGAGTAAAAAAGTGATATCATGTCTTTGTATTAGGAGGTATTAAACTATGCTAGAAAGAGAAATGATGAATGCGTTGGATGTGTGTTATGATAAGGCTTTGCAAGGTGTATTACCAGTAGAAAAATCAATTGAAGAATTAGCAGAAGATTATTTATACAAAAGTAGTAGTAAAAAGAAAGCAATTGACAATTTAATAGGATATCAAACATTATTGTGCGGAGCAAATGGATTTATAACAGGATTAGGTGGATTATTAGCATTACCAGTAGCAATACCGGCAAAATATATTGAGTACAATTTATATACAGTTAAGAATGATAGCAGCAATAGCATATATAAATGGATATGACATTCACAGTGATCAGGTAAGAATATTAGCATACACATGTTTAACAGGAAGTTCAGCAACAAATATATTAAAAATGTCGGAATAAAAATTGGTGAAAAAGCAGCAGTTAATGCATTAAAAAAATTCCTGGAGCAATATTAGTAAAAATAAATCAACAAGTTGGATTCAGACTAGTAACAAAATTTGGACAAAAAAAGGATAATAAATTTATGTAAAATTAGTACCATGTGTAGGTGGAGTAGTAGGTGGAGGAATTGATACAGCAACGACAATTGCAATAGGAAACATAACAAAAGTAGTATTTGCAAGAGAATGTAATGTAGAAACGTCTAAGAAAGAAGGATGAAAAATTATGGAACTATATATAACAGATTTAGGAACAATGGTAAAAAGAGAGATGATTTATTTGAGATAACAACGAGTGAGAAGAAAGTAGCGGTAGCTCCACAAAAGATAAAAATCATTAGTGCTATCTAAAGGGATATTTTTGACAACAGATGTAATAAAATTGGCAGTGGATAATAATATTGATATAGTAATTGTTGATGATTTTGGAAATCCTTATGGAAGATTTTGGCAAAAGTAAATTTGGTTCAACAGCTAATATTAGAAGAAAAACAGTTGGAAATATTTGGGACTCAAAAAGGGAATTGAATTGGCAAAAACAGATATTGATACAAAAAAATTAAAAAAATTGTGCAGAACATTTGGAAGATTTGAAGATAAAAAGAGAAGCGAAAAAAAGAATTTTTTTAGATAAACAAATAAAAGAAATGAAAAGATATATTTATCAAATAAAATTAGTAGAAGGAAATGTTAGTGAAAAAAAGAGGAACTTTGATGGGATACGAAGGAAATGCAGCAAAAAAATATACTACAAAAACATTGTCAGAATTAATACCAGAAGAATTTAAATTTGAAAAAGAAGTATGCATCCAGCAGAAGATGAATTTAATGCAATGTTAAACTATGCTTTTGGAATATTGTACAGTAAAGTTGAAAAAGCTTGTATAATTGCGGGACTTGATCCTTATGTTGGAATAATTCATACAGATAATTATGGGAAAAAAATCGCTTGTTTTTTTGATTTAATAGAAAGTTACAGACATTTGGCTAGTAGAACAGTATTTTCACTTTTTACACAAAAAAAGAGTTCAAAAAAATATTTTTTTCAAAAAGAGAAGGAAATAGCGTTATGTTAGTAGGCGATGGAAAAAAAGTTTTGGTTGAGAGTTTTTATAACAGATTGGAAAAAAAGGTGCGTTACAATAACAGAAATATTTTCGAGTTTAGATAAATTACAGTTTGAATGTCACGAATTAGCAAAATTTTTTTGATATCAAAGTAAAATTAAAGATTTTTGGGGACTTGAGGACTATTTTTTTGAATTATTTTATAGAAGGGTGATTGAAAAATGATGACTTGGTTAATATACGATATAACAGATGATAGAAATAGAAGAGAAATTATTAGAATAGCACAAAAAGCATGGATTATACAGAGTTCAGAAGTCAGTGTTTCTAGGAAATATAGAAAAAGATGAAGTTGATGAAATTATAGTGGAAACAAAAAGCAATTGATTTACGAGAAGATTCAGTATATATTTTTCCCAGTTTGTGAAGCAGATTACAAAAAGGCAACATTGTTGGGATTATCTTTTGAACAAGATATCGTTAAAGATGAAAAGCCAGTACTATTTTTTTAAAAAGAGGTGAATAAAAATGGAAGTTATTAAATCTCAAAAAAATATCAATATTTGAAGTTTTTGGACTATATTTTTTTGTCCTAGAATAATATATTATGAAAATGTGTTAAAAAAATGTTTGGAGAAAAAAAGGAAGATTCTAATAAGGAAGAAGAAGAAAGGGTGAAAGGAAAAAAATCGTATAAATAGGAAATGGATATGGGATAGACTGAAAATTAAAAAAACAAAGTATAGAAAAAAATGATGAATTCAAATCAAGAAAATATATTATACTGGTATAATAGAGAATTTAACAAAGAGTTGTCTTTCAGAAAAAAATATCATTTTTATGGGAAATTAGACGACATACTTCTTTTAGAAGACGAAACAATAGTTCCAGTTTATTACTACAATGCTAAATATACAGCAAGAGAAGAAAATAGATACAAATATATAGTAGCCATGTTTTTAATATTAATTGAAGAAAAGTATAAAATTAAATCTCAAAAAGGGTATATTTTATTTTTAGATGGTTTATCATTAAAGAAAAATAGAATGTACAAATAAAGATTTGGAAAAAGTAAAAGAAAGTACTGCAGAAGTATTAAAAAAATAATTGAAACTGAGCGATACCCGATAGAAGCAGAAGGTGGTACAAAATGCCGAGATTGTTATTACAAAAAAATTTGTGGAAGATAGTATTAAAAAAAATAAAAATAGAGGAAATCATTTTTTTAGTAAAATTATCATAAATAGATTTTTCTTTTTTTGCAAAAAAATCAAAAATTTTGAAAAAAATAAAAAAAGTATGGTAAAAATAAGTTCGTGGTGAAAAATTCCTACCACTATGAAAAAAATAAAAAAAGAGAAAGAAAATCCACTCAAAATCAATAAAAATGAGGGTTAGGAGTTACGGAAAAATGCTAAAAAAACAGCAAAAAAACGATAAAAAAATTAATCAAAAAAATACGATTTTAATGTCTGAAAAAAATCTCTGTAGCACCTATAAATAAAGGATTTTCTTGAAAGTACGGGGAGTTAAAGAAGTGAATCCATTAAAACAAGGATTGAAATAGAGTCAGAATATAAATTAAAAATAACAACTTTTTATAAGGTTGTTATTTTTTTAGAAAAAAATAGGTGAATTATTAATAAAAAAATAGGTTAGAACAATGGTATATAATAAGATTATAAAAAGAAAAGGGAGTGAGAAAAATGGTTGAATAATAATAGAGAAAGTTGTCGAGTATATTTATAAAGAATTATGATAATTTTTTTATTAATTTAATTAGATTTTTGTTAAAAAAAAGTTTAGTGAAAAAAATTGTTATTTCTTAAGAAAATGTGGTATAAAATATATTATAGATTGATTTATTTATAAAAAAATACTGGATAAATGAAAAGAGCATTAAGGGAGGAAAAGCATGGAAATAAATAAATCTCTAAGAATTTCATTAACAGAAAAATGTAATTACAGATGTTTCTTCTGTCATGAAGAAGGATTAGATATGAGCAAAAAAAGAATTCCTAAAACGAAGGAAGAAGTTTATGATTTGATTGAAATTGCTTTTAGAAAATGGATATAATGATTTGACTTTTACTGGTGGTGAACCGTTGATAAAAAAAGAAAGATATTCAATGGTATTTTTAAAAAAATTAGATGAGAAAAAGATGTATCCAGATATTACAATTGTCACAAATGGATTTTTGATGGATGATGAATTGCTTGAGTGTGTATCAAGATATAAAGGAATTTTAAATTTAACAAAAAGATAACAAGAAGTCTCTAACTTCATAAGTGGAGATGAATTGCTTTTGTAAAAAAAGGATATGCCTATGTTACAATTTTTGTATAAAATATCGAAGAGAAATAATTAAAAAAATAATATTCAAAATTAAAAGGAGGTGTAATTTTATGAAATATAATTTAGCATTCAAATACAGAATTTATCCAAATAAAGATCAAGAATTATTGATAAATAAGACTTTTGGATGTGTTCGTTTTGTTTACAATACAATTTTTGTATACAAACTAATAAAATTTATGAAGAAACTGGAAAAATAAAATAATTACACCTGCCAGTTTGAAAAGTGAAAATCAATTTCTAAAAGAAGTAGACAGTCTAGCACTTTCAAATGCTCAATTGAATGTAAAACGATCATTTACGAATTTTTTTCAGAAGAGAGCGAAAATTTCCGAGGTTCAAATCTAAAAGAATAGTGTTAAAAGTTATACGACAAATTGTGTGAATAATTCGATACGAATAGAGGAAAACAAATATTTGATTTTGCCAAAATTGAAAAAAAGTAAAATTGAAAATATCATAGAGAAATACCGAAGGATTACAAAATAAAATCAGTAACATTGACAAACAGCAATGGAAATTACTATGTTTCTATCTTGACAGAATTTGAAAAAGAAATTCAAAAAATGCCAAATAGTGATAAAGTAATTGGACTTGATTTTTCAATGTCTGAATTATTTGTCAGTTCTGAAAACCAAAGGCTGATTATCCAAGATATTTTAGGATGTTGGAGAAAAAATTGAAAAAATTACAAAAATCATTATCGAGAAAAGTGAAAGTTTTCTAAAAATTGGTATAAGCAAAAAGCGAAAATATCAAAATTGCATGAGTATATCAAAAATTGCCGAAGAGATTTTTTGCATAAATTGTCGAAAAAATTGTCTGAAACATATAATGCTGTGGTTGTTGAGGATTTGAATATGAAAGGGATGAGCCAGGCATTAAATTTTGGGAAAAGTGTAGGAGATAATGGATGGGGAATGTTTTTGAAAATGCTTGAGTATAAACTGATGTTTTTAGGGAAACAGTTTTTGAAGATAGATAAATGGTTTCCATCATCGAAAACTTGTAGTAAATGTGGAAACGTTAAAGAGAAATTGAAATTATCAGAAAGAAGTTATAAATGTGAGTGCTGTGGAATTGAAATTGATAGAGATTACAATGCGGCATTGAATATAAAAAACATTGGAAAATTGATGTTAGAATATTAGGAAAATAAAAGAAAACAGGGTAGGAACTACTCAAAGAGCCTTTGGTAAATATATTTGGCTAACAAAAGCAGATACTTCCTAAGAAAGCTCCCTGCTCTAAAAAGCGGGAGTAGTTCACTAAGGAAGGAAAAATAAATGAATGGTGTAATTTTAGAACTTTCTGCGGTAGAAGATAAAATTATAGATAATAAAAGAAAATGTATAGTTTTGAGATTCATAAAAGAATGTCAGAAATACTGAAAAAATAGATAAGCGAGAGGAATTGAGAGTTTCAAATATTTTTTTGGTGAATTTTTTTAATGAAAGCATAAAATTGGAAAAAGGAGAAAAATATAAGATTAGAGTAATTACTAAAACGCAAGAAATTTTTTAAAATTACAAGATCAATTGTTTCAATTAGCTATAAATAAAGAAAAATCTTGTAATAGGAGATAGAATTTTTTCAGTTAGTTGGAATTATAACCAAAAAAATGATACTTGGTGTGGTGAATATGATTTTGATAAAGAGATGAAAGCGTTAGATGTAGGAACACTGAGCTTTTTATGAAAAAAAGTAAATTTAAAAATTGTTAATCCCATTTTAGTAAAAAGGAAAGTCAATTTTTGGATTTGAAAAAAATATTAAAAATTATTTTTGCAGAATGTGGAAAGAAGATACAGGTTTTGAAAACACAGGAAATGGAAGAAAGTATTTTAAATTCAATTACAATAAAAAGAGAACTTTATAGAGAAAAAAAGGGTAAATTTATTAAATGATGAGATAAAAAAAGTTTATTTAGGAGATATAGAGCTTTGTATTACAAGGATACTATGGGAAGATGCTTTTTAATTTTTTTCTTCAGTATGTGAAATATGTTGGTGTTGGAGAATTTAGAGAGTATGGATTTGGAGAAATTATAAGTAGAAGTTAATTCCTAAAACCTATTTGAAGTATAATTAATAAAGATTAAATCAAAAACATAAAAATTATTTAAAATAAATTTTAAGGAGGCAAAATGAGCGAAAAAAAGATAAAAACATTTGAAAACCAAACATTTGAAAGATGTATTAAAAGAAAATAGAGTTTTAGTAAGTATTGAAACTGTAAAAAAATAAAAGATTTTATTTTTTTCAACAAATAAATTGAAATTAATTAGAGGAGCAAGTTATCTTTTTGGATTATATGAATCAAGTTGAAGTGCCAAGAATATTGAAAAAAATATGGATTAGAATATAAAACACATGAACTTGTAAATAAGATTTATAATATTAATGACGATAAGGAATTTTTAGAAAAAGTAGATGAAGAAATAGACAAGACTATTGATAAAAAGAATATTGTATATTGGTGCTGGAAATGCTAAATTTTTTTAGTTGATAGTGAAAAAAATGGCTGAAAAGATATGTAAAGAGATAAAAGAAATATACAAAAATTTAGCTCCAAGTGCAAAAAGTAGTCGCAGAGTGTTATCAAATGAAAGAAAAATGAAGAAAATATGGACAGCAATTGATGAATTAGCACAGAAAAACTGCTGAGAAAAAAAGTGAAGGATTTCCTATGTTGAATATTGATTTGCCATTTGCTGTGAAGTGTGACTTGTCAGGGACTGAACCAGCGGTTGTGAGTTGGAAAAAAATATCAAAGATGATTTGGAAAAACATAGAAAATTCATAGAAGTGGTTATCCTTGGGAAAAAGACAACGAGAAAATAAATGAAAATTGGTATAGTAGAATTTAAGGAAGATACTGAAAAAAACAAAAAAAGGAAACACATTAAAAGGCAATAAAAAAATGTAATAGAGCAGAAGAAAATTAAATATCAGTGAAGAAAAGTGCAGTTAAAAATTAAATATTCTAATAAAATGATAAAAGATGATGTGAATGAGATTGGATTTTATTCGATTATAAAAAAAGCTCTTAATTATGATATTCATTTAAATACAGAGATTGATGATTATTCAGTAGGAGATAGTTTTATTGGATTTGTATATAGTGATGGAGATGGACTTGGAGATTTTTTTGAAAAATGTAAAAAAAGTTTATACAACTGAAGAAGAATATTTAAAATTTATGAGAAAAATTCAGTGTTATTTTTGGATAGAAATACAAAATATGTATTGAAAAGAAGTTATTAAGAAAATGTATAAAGAAAAGATAAATTTGTGAAGAAAAAAACCGATTTTGAAAGATGGAAAAACTAAATATGAAATAATGAAATGAAAGAGAAAATAGTTGAAAAAAATCTGTAATTGGAGAATTTTCTGATTGTTGGAGGAGATGATGTTTGTGCAGTATTTCCAGCAGATTTAGCAATAGAAATTTCGTATGAATTTCAAAAAGAATTTGAAAAAAAAGATGAACGAATTTACTAAAAATTGAAAATGAAAAGAATGAAAAAAAGAAAAAAATCCAGAAAATATAACTTCTTCTTGTGGAGTTGTAATTGCGAAAAAAATAAAACACCGATGTTTCAATTATTTGAACAAGGTCTTAAATTACAAAAAAATCTGCTAAAGCGAAAAAGATATCAAGAAAATAAAAATAGAGAAGGGGAAAGTGCGAACAGGATATATTGATTTTTCAAGTGATTGGTAATGAAGGAAATGTAAATATAAAAGGAATATAGACAAAAATGGTATAATAAATTTGATAAAGAAGATGAAAAAAATAAAAGGGAAAATTACATGTTTCTAGAAGACCTTATAGTATTAGTGGATTGGAAAAATGAAGAATATAAAGATGTGTCTGAAAGTATTGATAAACTTATTGACCAAGTAAAAAAATTGAAAATAAAAAGTTTTCCAAATACAAAAAAATCAGATATATTTATGATTTGAAAAAGGATGATACTAAAACTGATAATGAAAAAAATTATGGAATCAATAAATATTTTTATCTAAAATGAGCACAGAAGAAATTCAAGTTTTTAAATGAATTGTGGGGAATAAAAGATAAAATGAACTTAAGTTTTGAAAAATGAAAATAAAAATGAAAAATTTAAAGAATTTTTTTGATAATATTTTTTTGATGTATTGGAAATTTATGATTTTATTCAAAAGGATAAAAAGTTCTTCAGAAAAGGAGGATAATAATAGTGGGAATTAAAATAGGATATGAAGTAGAGTTATTAACTCCAGCAATTACAGCAGAGACTGGAACAATTGGTAAAGAGATAGATGTAGAAGTCAAAAAGAGATAAAAATGGGACACCTTATTTTTTTCAGCGAAAGCATATAAAAGGAGTTTTTAGAGCAAAAAGTTTTAGAATTTAAAAATGCTTTAAATGGAGATGGTAAAAGAATTTACTGAAAAAAATATTTTTGGAAGTGGAGGAAATAATCCAAGTAAAAATTAGATTTTTCAGATTTGAAATTAAAGATTGAAAAAGAATATTGGAGATGAAGGATATCAAAGAAGATTAGAAAATAAAATTGGAAATAGATATGGTGTAAAAAAATTAATAGAAAAAAACAAGAGTAGCAGAGGAAAATTCATTATTCAATTATGAATTTGTAAAAACCAAAAAAAATATTTATGCTGGAAGTTTTGAACTAAGTAATGATTTTTTTGAAAAAAAAGTGAAGAAGATATAAAATTTCTATTATCAAGTTTTTTTGCATATTGATAAAATTGGTGGATTGAAGTCGAGAGGATTAGGAAAAAGTATTAGTTCAATTTGTATCGATAGAAAATGATAAAAAGAAATAATTTTAAAGAAGAAAATGATAGATTTAAAATTGTAGAGAAAAATATTGAAAGAAGTAAAATCAAAAAAATAATTATAAAAAAATCAAGGAATAAAAAAATTAAATGAACTGGAAAAAAATACAAATATACTTTGAATTTTGTAGAACCTGCTGTACTTCAAGGAAAAGTCAATAAAAATGAAGTTGAGTTAAGAAAAATCATTACAAGGATCATCAATAAGAGGTGCAATTATTCAGTATGGTCTTGATAATGGATTTGAAAGTGAAATTGAAAAAAATTATTGAAAAATAAAAAAATTTCTGAAGTTAGAAAAGTTTGTAAGAAAAGATAAAAAAATGAAATAAAAAGAAGAGTTTAAATTAGTTAGTGGATTCAAAAACAAAATATCCTATTGAAGCAGATAAGTATAAAAAAATAGATAAAAGCAGTTAGTGTAATGAAAGAATATAAAGTGAAATGAAAAAGATGAAAATGGGATAAAAATTAGAAAAGGGATTCATTAGCATTATTGAATGCAACAGGAACAGAATTAAGCATAAAAATTGATGAAAAAAACACGAACTACAGAAGAAAGTTTGTTATTTAGTACAGAATATACGGATTTAACTAATGTAGCAAAATAAGGAAGAAGTTTTTTTAAAGGGAAATGTGGAAATTCCAAAAGGATTATTTGAAATTGGGAAAAAAATATGAGTTAAAAAAATAGGAAAAATATAAAACAAAAAGGATTTGGGAAAGTAGAAATTGAGTTTAAGAAATTTTACTGATGAAAATGATAAAAAAATATTGAGAGAGAATTAAAGAATTGAATGATGAGATTAAAAAAAGATTTTGAAAGAATTCGATAAAAAGAAATGATAAAGAGAAAGTTTATTTTGGAGATGAATTATTAAAAGAAGAAAAACAAAAATTGATAACATTTGATTTTCTTTCAGATATGATTTTGCCATTTAATGAAGTTAGTAATGTTGGAAAACAAATTTTTGGAACTATTTGATGAAAATTTTGGAGAAAAAAATTAACTTTGAAATAATAGAAGAACTTTTGTGAATGTAGAGAAATTAAGAGGATATAATATCATAAACAATTCAAGAAAAATGGATGAAATAGTTATAACTCAAGGAAGTGTAATTTCTATTGTGTTGATAATGAAAAATTTAGAGGGAATTTTTGGGATATTTAGAAAAAAATAGAGGAAAATGGAATTGGGACTTAGAAGAAATGAAGGCTTTTGGAAGAGTTAGAATTTGTAGTGATAGAAAATGTGAAAAATAGGAAATTTAATGTAGGAGAAAATTATGTACAACTTTATACCTGAAAGAAAGAATAAAATAGCAAAAAAATGAAAGTTTAGAGAAGAATTTAAGTGTAGAAGAATTATTTTTAAAAGATATTGATGAAGAATTTGTGGATAATTTAGAAAAAGAGAAAAATTTTGAAAAAAATTTTTTTAGAAAACGATAAATTTAAAAGAAATAATTTCTGATATAGAAACAGAAGAAAGAAAAGGAAATGTTAAATCTGGCACAGTTTAAAAAGATTTTTATGATTTTTATTAAAAGAAAGAAAAATTTGATTTTTTTGATGAGGAAAAAAATAATAGATTTTTATTGATAAACAAAAAGAGAAAAAAATCGCAACAAAATTTTTATGAGTTTGTAACAGAAGAATTTGTTGAAGAACCTTTAAAAAAATAAAAAGAAAAAGATAAAAAAATTAGATGAAGAATTTAGAAAAATTAGAATCTAAAAAAATAAAAAAAAGTTTTTCAAAGCATTAGAAAAAAATATTTGTTATATTTTTTGGAAAGAAAAAGAATGAAAGAAAAAAATTAGATAAAATAGAAAAAAATGGAGGTAGAATAATGGATTTTTTCAACATTTAAAAATAAATATATCTTAACAGGGAAAAATAGTTGTTTTGAATGCTCTACATATAGGAAGTGGAAGAGAAAAAGATGATAGAGATGCCCTTTTCATATCATTAGATGATGATAAAAAAATTTTTTTATATTCCTGGATCAACTTTTAGAGGATATTTAAGCACAAAATTAGAAAGATTTTTTTAGATAGTGGGAATGGATTTAAAATAAAAAAATAATGGCGAAGAATTAAATGAAGTCTGATGTAAAATTGATATTTGGATATACTAATTTAGATAAAGAGAAAAAAAATTTAGATATAAAAAAAGAGTTGTAGCGAAGTTTTTAAATAAAAAAATAGAAGAAATCGGAGAAGAAGAAGTTAATAAAAAAATCTAAAAAGACTTGAAATCTTTGGCTGGAAGAATACATATATCTGACATGCCTGTATTAAAAAAATGTCAAATATATAACAAGAGATGGAATAAAAAAATTGATAGAAATACAGGAGCTACAGAAAAAAGAGGAAAATTTGATTATGATGTAGTTCCTGCAGGAACAGAATTTGACTTAAATATTGAATTGGAAAAATATAGAAAATTACCAATTGGATTTAATAGGATTGGCGTTGAATGATATTTTAAAAGATAACGGTGATTTATTTGGAGGTAAAACTTCAAGAGGAATTGGAAAATGTAGACTAAAAAGATTTAAAAATGAAGTATGTGACATCAGATGATAAAGAAAAATTAAAAAAATATTTTTTTGAAGGTAAATTTCCATATGAAATTAAAGAGCAGGAAAAAAAATATTTAAAAACAGAGAATCTTAGTTTAGATTAGGAGAAGAAAAATGGCAAAAAGAATTTTTTTAAAATTAGAAAATAAATTGGTTTTAGAATTAGAAATTGAACCTATTTCTCCTTTAATTATAAAATTGGGAGATGGTTCTGAAGAAGAAAATAGCAATAAAGAAAAAAAGTGAAAGTGTAATATCATTTGTGACTTCAGATTCTCCAAGAGGGAATTTAGTAGAAATATGATAAAAAAATAAAAAAAGTAAAGATTCTAGAGAAAGGAGAAATATTTATTTCCTGGTTCTACATTAAGAGGGTTATTTAGAGAAAAAAATTTAATAAAATTTATGATATAAAAAAAGAAAATGAATCAAACTTTTAAAGAAAAAAATAAAAAAATCATAAAGAAGTTGATAATTTATTTGGTTGGATAGAAGGAGAAGAAGCTCAAAAAGGTAGAATTTTTTTATAGAAGATGCTTATCTTGAAAAAGAGGAATTGAGGAAAAAAATTTTTATTTAAAAAAATATTGATGAAGCATTGAGTGAAGTAATAATGAAAAGAGACATAACTCCAATAGATCAATTTACTGGAAAAAGCGGTTGTGCCATTGAATTATGAATGTACAATGGAAAAAAATTTGAAACAGAATTGATTATAAATAATATTAGTTTAGAAGAAATGAAAAAAATATTTATTTTTATTTTAAGAGATAGTCATTTAGGAGAAATTAGATTAGGGAATTCTAAAAACAAGAGGATTTGGACAAGTAAAATTTAATATTAAGAAAGTATGGTTATTGAAAATTATAGAGATAAAACAAAATTTTGTAGTTAATTTAAAGAATTATTTTGAGATTGATTTCTTTAATTCAATAAAATTAGGAAATGAATTTTTTAAGAGAAAATTTGAGGTTAAAAAAAGAATTTAAAGAAATAAATATAAAAAAATCCAAATGAGTTTATAAAAGGCACTTTTTTTAGAGAGGTGGAATAATGGAATTTAAAAGAAATTTGATAAAGAGAAAATGAAAGAAGAATTACGAAAATGATATTTATAATTTAGTTTATATAAATTATGAAAAAGAAAATGGAATAAAAAGTATTTAAAAATGAAGGAAATGCTTTGAAATTTACTATCTGAAAGTGACTTTTGAAAAATTTTTTTATAAGATTTATATTTTTTTAATAATAATTTTTATGAAAACAATTTATCAAATTTGGAGAAGATGATTATAGATATTCAGAAGTAAATTCAGAAGACTTTGATGAAAATACTAAAAAAAGTTTAGAGAAATATTGATAAAAACTTAAAGAAAATCAAGATGGGAAAAAAAGAATATAATCGTTTGAAAAGTTTTAACTGGAGAAAATAAAATTACTAAAAAAAGAAATTGTTCAGTTTTCTAGAATTTTTGGGAGTGAAAAAAAAATTGATAGGTAAAAGTAATTGAATGGATAATTCTACAAGAGAAGTTGAAATAGAAGTTCGAGGAAAAAGGAGAAAATATATTGTGGGAAAAAGCGATCTTTAATCAAAAAAAATTTGAGATAGGAGATACTATAGAATATAATCTTAAAGGTAAAAAAATTTTTGAGTTTATAAAGAAAAATTAGTGATGAAGAAATGAAAAAAAGCAGAGATAGAAAGTTTTTTTCAAATAATAGAAATAATAATTTTAGAGGAAACAAAAAGTAAATTCAAAAGAACCAGTAAAAGTGAAACAGTATCCATATAATTTTGTTTCTCTTAAAGACAAAAAAATGATGTTGTGGATAGAGGAGAAAGAAAAATTAGGAACAAATACTGGAAAAATTAGTTTGTAAACTAGTAAATAAAAACACCTTTATTCATAATGGGAGAAAGTGAACAAGATAATAAAGGACATACTAAAGAACGCTTTTATAGAGAAAAAGGGATACTTATAGTTCCTGCAAGTTCTTTAAAAGGGGCAATAAGAAATGTAATTGATGTTATGACAAATAGTGTTATTAGAAATGTAGAAAATGAAAAAAATTAGAACAAAGAATTGGTGCAGGTAAATTTGAATCTGTATTTGGAATAATAGAGTCCCTTCCAGAAAAATGGTAAAAAAATGGAGTGATTGTAGAAGCAGAAAAAAATAAAAAGTTAAGACGAAAAGAAAAAAATAGAAATTGGGACATAAAAAAATTTAATTTTGAAGATAATGGTAAGGAATTTTTCAAAGAAATATAACAATAAAGATGGATTAATAGAGAGAGTAAAATTAAAAAGATTCAATTTATAATTTAAAAAGAAACAGAAATTAAAAATAAGACCTGGTGTAATAACAGTAGAAAAAAATTGATTGTCAATTCTGGAGAATATAAAAATTATTTAGCAGATGATGAAAATGGAGTTCAGGGAGTATTATGGTTTTCATCTCCAATTTTTGGAAAAATACATGAAAAAAATTATTAATTCCTAAAAAAATGGTAGAAAATTTGAATTTTCAAAAGAAGAATATGAAGATTTTTAAAGTATATAATAAAAACAAAGAGCAGAAAGAATAAAAAAATGGAAAAAGATATAAATTCAAGCACATTTTATTATGATAAAAAAATTTAGAGAAAAGGTGATCCTTTATTATTTCAAGTGAAAGATGGAAAAAAATGGCAGAACATTTAGCTTTTTTTCCGAAATTCCACGATTGAGATACAAATTTTTCTCCATTTGGATTTAGTTCCAGAAGAATTTCGTCCAGGTGATTCATTAAAAAAATTTATCTTTTTCAGAAAGATTATTTGGTACAACAGGAGATAATACAAAAAAAGATGAAGAGAAAAAAAGATGAGTTAGTTGCACTTTCTGGAAGAGTATTTTTTTGAAGATGCTAAAAATTATAAACCTGAGATGATAGATAATGGAAATCCAGTTACTTTTAAAAAGCATTTGGGGAGCCACACTCTACTTTAACAACCTTTTATTTAGACAATATTGAGAAAAAAATTATAATGAAAAATAAAGGTGTTAGTATTCGAGGTAGAAAATTTTATTGGCATCATAAGGAAAAAAATTGGAAAAACCTTTTTCAGAATACAGGAAATCAGTAGAAATGCCAAAAGATAAAAAAATGGACAAAATAAATTTGCATATAATTCGAGTTTAGAGTTAATGGATATAAACAATGAATTTGAATTTAATGTTAATTTTGAAAAATTTAACGGATGAAGAAACTGGGAGTATTGATCTATGCTATAGAGCTTGAAGATGGATTATTGCATAAAAGTAGGTAAAGGGAAAGCCTTTGGATTTGGAAGTTGTAAAATTGAAATAAAAGAATTTTTTTATTGGAAAAATAAAGATAAATATAAAGATTTTTTTGATTGAACCTTTTGAAAAAAAGAAAGTAAAAAAAGAAGACTATATAAATAAAGCAAAAAGAAAAAAAGATATTTTTGATGAAAATAGAACAAAATATTAAAGAGTTAAAAAGCAATACTTTCTAAAACAAATGATTTAGATTTTTAGTGAAAGTCCATTTCCTGAAGATATTAACAAAAAGGAGAAACGAATAGTTTAAACTGGTTTGTTAATAATAAAAAAAGGAGATAGAAAGATAGTTTTATTATCTATATTGGATAAAAATCCAAAAATAAAAATTTAAGGAGTTCTACTAGTGAAATACTCAATATTAAAAATTCAAACGAAATGAAACACATACAATGAGAGATTTGGAAAAAGTTAAGAGGCTTTTTAGCGGATAAGTACAGAAAGAAATACGGTTTTTTTCATAATCACTTTGTCGGATGGCTATAATTATACATATCCTAAGTTGCAATATAAACTGATTAAAAAAATATGCTTTCTATAATGGGAATTGGTGAAGATGTTACTGAGATAAATAAGAAACTTTTTGAAGAAATTGATTATTTGAATATTGATGGGAATTTGATTTTTGATATTCAGAAGGAGATTGAAATTTTTGATGATGAAATAGAATTTACGGGGGATAAAATGTATGAATATAGATTTGTGACGCCGTATTTACCATTAAATGACAAAAATTTTTTTCTAAATACTTGAAGAGAGAGTACACATTGGAACAAGCGATTACGAATAACATTTTAGAAGTATTAAAAAGGTTTGGGAATTTGGCTTGAGAAAGAAAAATAAAAATTTATGTTTCGGCAGATTTACAAATAACTTCAAGAGATTTGAAAAAAATGTAAATATGATAGCATTTATTGGAAAATTTTTTATACAAACATCAAAATTTCCAGATTATTTCTCACTTGGAAAAAGAAAAAGTTTAGGTTATGGAACGTTTGTGAAAGTCAAAAAAATAAATTTTTTTATGAAATTATATGAAACTAAATATTTTTTTAATTGATAAAACTAAATAGATATGGTAAAATGAATGTGGTTATTATTACCATATCTTTATATTTTAATTGTAATTTTTTTCTTGCTTGCAAAAGTAGCTAAAAATAAAGGAATTGGAGAAATAAAAAAAGTTACGGAAACAAGTGAAAAAAACAATAAAAAAATCTTGTCATATATCTGTTAATTTTAATAGAGTTAGATTCTCAAAAAAACTCTATAAGAGTTAGAAATAAAGAGTCTGCTCTGTAGAACGGATAAAAAGAAGAGAATCCAGTAGAATAAGGATTGAAACCCCTTTACACTTTGCTATTTATAGGGGTCTAAATAAGGATCGAAACATAGTATTTTTTCCAGCTATCTTCTCTAACATAGAATCATGAATAAAAGAAGAGAATCCAGTAGAATAAGGATTGAAAAAAAGAAAAAGATTTGGAAATTTGGATTGAAAAAAATAAAAGCGAAATATACTGATGAAATTTATGGAGATTTAATCTATGAAAATTATAATATCACCAAGCAAAACTAAAAAAATTAACAATTTTCCAATAAAAGATAGTGGCTCTTTTGACTGAAAAAAAGAGCCTTTTTTTATCTAGAAATAACAAAGGAAATTATTGAAAAAAATAAAAAAACCTTTTTCTGTAGAGGAAATTGAGAAAAAGTTTAAATTGAAAAATGAAAAGGCACAAAAGTTATTGGAATTTTTATAAAAATTATGAAAACGAGAAAAAGTGGAAATGCTTTTGGCAAGTTATACTGGTGTTGCGTATAAGGCTATAAAGATTGAAACATTTGATAAAAAGTGATTTTTGAATATTTGGAATCGCATTTGGTTATCTTTGTCTGCTTTGTATGGGATTTTGACACCTTATACAAATGTGAAGGAGTATCGTCTTGATATGACAAATTCAATTTTTTTGAGAATAAGTCGCTTTATGAGGTTTGGAAATCAAGTGTAAATGAATATTTTGAAAAGGAAGATGTTATTTTAAATCTTGCGTCAAAGGAATATTCTAAACTTATAAATCCCTGATAAATTGATTGATTTTTGAGTTTTGGGAAGATTCAAATGGGAAATTAAAAGCAAGTGAGTACAAACTCGAAAAAAAAATGAGAGGATTTTACTTTGAAATTATATTGTGAAAAAAATAAGATTAGTGATGTGAAAAAAATTGAGAAATATTACTTTGGATGGGTATGTTTTTAATGAAGAGATGTCAGATGAGAGAAAAATTTGTTTATGTGAAGGGATAATAAAAATAAGTGTTGGATTTATGATTTTTTATGAAGTTTTGAAGGAGTATATATGAATAAATTAATCTTTGTTTTTTGTTATTGGGGAGTTTTAGGATTTTCAAAAAGATAAAACTGTGATAAGAGATAAAAAAATATCTGAGGGAAAAAGAAAAATTTTTTTATTAAAAACTTTTCAGAACGAATACCATATAAGGCAGAAACTGAAAAATTTAGTAGACTATAATTATATTTGTGTTTTTTTAATAATTAAATAATTTTAAAAAAATAGAGAGTTTTTAGATATACTCTCTATTTTTTTGTTTATCTATGCTTAATAATAAAAATTAATTCAAAAAATTTTCCTTTCACAAATCCCCCAAAATCTTAACCAAAGCCAACAAAAATCGTAAGCAATACAATAATCGAAGGGCCTGACGGAATATTCAGCGTATAGGAAAAAAATACAGTCCTGATAGTATTCCGATGAAATGAGAAAAATTATGGATAGAAATTATGATTGTTGAGTATTTTCTTGCGAGTGAGGTTGCGATTGCCTGCGGGATTGTCAGGATTGAGATTATTAGGATAATTCCTATTGTTTTTATGTTTATTATTATGACGGAGGATATTAGGATTATCATAAAGTAGTTTATGAAGGTTACTGGGACGCTGTGGATTTTGTAAAAGTTTTCATCAAAACTGGTGTAGACGATGCTTTTGTAGAAGATGATGAAAAATGTGATTGTGATGATGTCCAGTATTAGCAGTAAAATTATGTTTAGGCTGTTGGATAAAAGGATATTTCCGAAATAAATAAGTTGACATATCGGACTGATAGCCTGGCGTCAAGAAGGAAAAAATAATTCCAATAGCCATTCCCATTGACATAACGATACCTATTCCCAAATCACCGTCAACGTGAAGAGTGTCTTTTAGAATCAAAATCAGCACACCTGACAATATTGAGAAAATCAGTCCAAAAAATAATGGATCTTTTATTGGCAAGTTAAAGAAGTAAATCAGGTAAATTCCTATTCCGATACCGCCGTAAGAGGCGTGGCTAATACTTGATGAAATAAAGACCATTTTTTTATTTACAATATAAGTTCCTATTATTCCGCAGCATATACTTGAAAGAAGCCCTACAATAAGGGCATTTCTCATAAAAGCGTATTCAAAAAAATTTTTATAAATTCCATATTTCTCCAATCTTTATTTATTTTTTTGTTTTTATTTTATTTATGTGAGTGTAAATAAGGATTGCTGCACACATAATCTTCTTTTTTTCTCAAAAACACGGATATTACCTTCCACGACAAAAAAATTGAATCAATATAATCATAAATTTTTTTCCAGTTCATGAGAAATTACAACTATTGTCGAGTCTGATAACTTCTTTATTTTTTTCAAAAAGTTTAAATTCAAATTCCTTATCCAGAAATGATTCTGGCTCATCTAGAAAAAAATAAGTTCTGGCGAAGAGATTAAGGCACGTGCAATTAAAAGCTCTTTGAAGCTGCCCTCCAGACACTTCATTTATTAGTTTATTTTTTTCAAGTGAAAAAAATATCAAATTCCTTTAGCAATGTTTCAGCACTGTTTTTTTCTTCCTTATTAAATTTTCTAAAAAGATTTTTTTATTAGTTAGTCCTGAAATTACCAAGTCAAAAAAATATTAATTGGGAAAGGAAGTGTCAAATTCCCTTATTTGTGGAAGATAACCCGATTTTGTTATTATTTGTAAAAAAACTTAATACTGCCAGAATTTTTTTCAAAAAAATCCCAAGCATAACTTTTTGACTAAAGTTGATTTTTTCCGCCACCATTTCTTCCCTAGAATTGCCACGTTCTTTTCCTTTTAAAAATATCCAAATTTAATATCATTTAAAAATATAATCATTATTATATTTAAAATTAAGATCACGTACACTCACAAGTTTTTTTATTTTGTTCATTAGCCATTAAATTTTTTTATCCTTTCGTTTTTTTCTTCTCATTCTGTTTTTGCTAAATAAAAAAATTTTTTTAATCTAGATAATCAACAAATTGTTTTTAGATTTTCAAATACATTTTTCCTTGTCAACATTAAATTCAGCAACTTTTCGAGTTAGGAATTTCTTTTGAAATGGCTTCAGCACTTTGTTTTGGAAATTGAGGCTGAACTAGGATTGTAGTTACGTTGTGTTCTTTTTGCTTCATCAATAATTTCTTTTATTTGCTGTGCTGACGGCTCTTTTCCTTCCTGTTCGATTGAAATTTCTTCAATGGCATAATTTTTTTAGGAAATAGTTTAATGCAGGGTGATAAATCATAAATGACTTTTTTTAGTTTTTGAAGCCATTTTTTTGAGAAAGTTCTGCTTTTACTTGGTTAAGTTCTGTAATGAAAGCATTGTAATTTTTTTCAAAAGTTTCTTTTTTTATTTGGGTAAAGTTTTGACAATTCATTTTTTTATATTTTTCAGCAACTTTAGGCATCATATCAAGCGAAAACCAAACATGTGGATCAATTCCTTCATGTTCCTCATGCTCGTGTTTTCTCATTTTTTTCCCATGTTCGTGCTCATGTTCATGGTCATGATCTCCTTTGATAAACAAGTTTTTATCAACACCATCTAAAAACATTAACAATTTTATTTTTTTATCACTCAAACTATCAGAAATAGTTTCTTCAAATCCCTAGCATATCATAAGTAAAAAAATACTTTTGAATTTTTCCAAAAATTTTTCAAGTCTGAAGGTTTTGGGTTCAAATAACTCATGATTCATATTCGGTTGCACAATTGAAATAACTTCAAAGTCATTTCCCTGCAATTTTTTTGAGCAAGCCATTTTAGAGGTGGCACGCTTGTCACAATTTTTTTCCTTTGTTCCTGCAGTTCCTTGCTCTTTTTAGTTTCTGATTTATTTCCGCAAGAAAAAAATAAAACAGAGCTGATAATAAAAGTAATGATAATAATTTTTTTCATTTTAATTCCTCCTATATGTAATTTTTGTAAATCATAAATTTAATCACAATCGTTGCATTTTCCTTTAAAAAAATCGAAAGATGTGATAATAGTGAAAAAGCCTCGTTTTTTTAATTCGCTTTTTTTCCTTTTCTGTTTCTTCATTTGAAAATTCTGGCACAGTTTCAATATGCTTGCAAGAATCACAAATAAAAAAATTGGCATTTTTCTTCCTTTAAAAAGTAATACTTTTTCATTTTTCAAAAGTCAAACGAAAAAAATATAATTATTTTTTTCTCTAAAAAAATTCCAAAGCCCGATAAACTGTCGATAAGTCAAAAATCCACTTTGTGATTTTAAAAAAACTTTAGCATTTATTGGAGTGTCTGAAGACTGTATAAGATTAAGTATTTGTTGCCTTTTTCTTAGTTAATTTCATAATAACATCTCCTAATAATAAAAAAACGTTTTTTTATTTCAATAAATTGCAAAATCATTTCGCAAAATATAATTTATTATATATTAAAAAAACCTATTTGTCAAATGAATAGGTTTTTCATATATTTTATACAACTCGGACTAAAAAATTATTGTTCTGTCATTATGATAACTTTTCCATTAGCACTATTTCGATTCTAAATATTTATGTGCCAAAGAAATCTCATCTAATGTAAAATACTTTTTTTGAAATGCATGGTTTAATATTATATTTTTTTCAATAAATTCAAACATTTCTTTTATTGTATCTTTATTGACATTTGTACTATCAAATGAAGTTAAATACGACTCTGAAATAATATCAACCAACGGCTCAAAATCTTCAATTATCCATCCACCAAGACATCCTGTCATACAGACGATTCCACCTTGCTTTTACTGATTTTAGTGACGATTTTCAAAGTTGGTCTTCCAATTAATTCCAAAACTTTATCCACGCCATCTGGGAATAATTTTTTTCAAATTTTTCATCAAAATTTTTCATCTCCAACAATCACTTCATCTGCACCTTTTTCCCTTCAAAAACTGCTCTTTTAGATGCACTTCTGCTCGTAGCGATAACTCTCACATTGATAGCTTTTTGCCAACTGAATAGCTGCTAATGCCACCGACCCTGTTCCACCTCGAACTAAAAAGTGTTTCTCCTTCCTTTAATTTCAAACTTTTTAAAAAAAGTGAGCCATACGCTGTATAATAAAGTTCTGGATACGCTGCAATTTCTGACCAGAAAATATTTTTCTTCTGTAATTTCCAAATTTTTCTGAAAATTTTTTTCTTTTAATTGCTCCTTATTTTTTTAACTCGATATTATCAATATTCTTGAAGAAACTTTTTTTCATTAGGCAATCTATAAACTTGATTTTTTTCAGAATCAAAATATATTCTGCATAACTTCCATCAAATTTCTCTTCCCATGCCATTCATCATCGAAAAAAACTTTGTCACCTTTTTAAAAATCGCTGTTAGACGGATCTTCCACAATGCCGACACATTCAATTCCCAATTACTCTGGAAGTTTTACCGATGGCGAATCTCCTTGACGAGTAAAAAAATTTCTGCTCTATTTATTCCAAATGCTTTTATTTTCACAAGAATCCAATCTTTTTCACTTCTGGAATTGGAACATTTTTTTATTTTCATTTCTTCAGCACTACACGGTTTTTTTCAAGCACCATTGCTTTCATAAATTTTCTTTTCCATAAATTTTTAACTTCCTTCCTTTTTGTTTTTTTATTTTTTTAAAACATTTTTATCATTTTTTTATAAAAAAATATTTGACTTTTTTTAATTACTATATGGTAATATAAATTTACGATATAGTAATATTTTTTTATATGAATATATTATCATATAGTAATAATTTTGTAAAGGAGGAAAATACTATGAAATCAAACTCTGGATTTTATATAAGCAGAATAAAACAAGTAAATACTAGACTTTTTGAATAAATTTTTAGCACAAAAAAAATATAACGGCGTTTAATGGGGAACAAGGTCGAATTTTTGCATGTGCTTTGGGGAAAATGATGGGATTAGTAATAGAGAATTGTCGAAAAAAATCTGGTCTTGCTATGAGTTCACTTACAACGATGCTTGAACGGATGGAAGAAAAATTATTGATACGAAAGATGTTTGATCCGACTGATAAACGGAAAAGTTTTAATTTTTTAACGGATTATGCTAAAATCCTTGAAAAAGTGAATATGATGAAATTTCTGATAAAATGACTGAAATCTCTTTTGAAGGAATTTCAGATGAGGAGAGATTGGCTTTTTGAGGCGACTTTAGAAAAAAAGTTTTGTATAATTTTGAAAAAAAGCTGAACAGGAATTTAATAAAAAAATAATTTAAAATACTGAACAAAATTTGAAATTTATAAAATTTATAAAAAAATTTATTTGGTATTTAACTGGAGGTAAATGAATGATAGAATTTATCAATGTTGGAATGACTTATCCAAATGGGAATGTTGGATTAAAAAATATAAACTTGACTATAAAGGAGTCTGAAATTACGGTTTTTATTGGACCGTCTGGGAGCGGGAAAACTACGCTTTTGAAAATGATTAATCGGTTGGAGGATAATACGACTGGGGAAGTGAAAATTAATGGGAAAAATGTGAAGGATTACAATATTCACAAAATGCGTTGGGATATTGGATATGCTTTGCAGCAAGTGGCACTTTTTCCGCATATGACAGTTGAAGAAAATATTGCGATTGTGCCTGAATTGAAAAAATGGAAGAAAGAAAAAATTGATGCGAGAATTAATGAGTTATTAAATATGGTTGGACTTGAGCCTGAAAAATATCGAAAGAGAAACCCTTCAGAATTATCTGGTGGAGAAGCACAAAGAGTTGGAATTGCAAGAGCTCTAGCTGCTGATCCAAAAATTATTTTGATGGATGAGCCATTTAGTGCATTAGATCCCATCACTCGTGCAAATTTACAGGAAGATGTGAAAAAACTTCAGAAACAAATTCACAAAACAATTGTTTTTGTAACTCACGATATTGAGGAAGCATTTTTTTATTGGGGGATAAAATTTGTATTATTCAAGATGGCGAATTAATTCAGTCTGGAACAAAACACGAAATAATATCAAATCCTAAAAAAATGATTTTTGTGAAAAAAAATTTATAGCTTTATCAAAAAAAGAAAGAAGGTGAAATTTATGAATAAATTAATTTTGACTTTTTTTAGAAAAAAAGACGAACTTTTTAGTGGAATTGTGGAACATATTCAAATTTCTTTTATTGCACTAATAATCGCTCTTATTATCGCCATTCCACTAGGAATTTATTTGAGCTATCACAAAAAATTAGCGAACATTGTTATTGCGATTAACGGCGTTATTCAAACTATACCGTCTTTAGCAATTTTAGCACTTTTAATACCCATCGTTGGAATTGGAAGAAAACCTGCGATAATCGCCTTAATACTTTATGCTCTGCTTCCAATTTTACATAACACTTACACTGGAATTACTGGCGTGATCCAATGTATATGGTAACTTCAAGAGCTTTTAGGAATGAATAAATTTCAGCAACTTATCAAAAGTTCAGCTTCCACTGGCTATGCCTGTAATAATGACAGGAGTTAGAACGGCTGCAGTTTTGATTATTGGGACTGCCACATTGGCTTCACTTGTTGGAGCTGGAGGACTTGGAAAGTTGATTTTACTTGGTCTTGATAGGAATAATAACTATTTGATTTTTGTTAGGAGCGATTCCTGCCGCTTTACTTGCGATTTTATTCGATTTTCATCTTTAAAGCAATTGGAAAAAAATTGAGTATCAAAAAAATATTAATTTTTCCTAATTTTAATCACATTTGCGTGTCTTTTTGGGTCAATTAGCAGTTTTAATAATACAAAAAAAGACAAATTGATAATTTCTGGAAAAACTTGGTTCTGAGCCAGAAATATTGATAAATATGTATAAAATTTTGATTGAAGAAAATAGTAAACTTGGCGTTGAGTTAAAAACCTGGACTTGGAAAAACTTCATTCGTATTCAATGCTTTGAAAAATGGCGATATTGATATTTATCCTGAATTTTTCAGGAACTGCTGTTTTTCACTTTCTTGAACGAAACTCCTGTGAATAACAATGCTGAAGATGTTTTTTAATCAAGCACAAAAAGGAATGGAAACTAAATTTAAAAATGGTTATGTTAAAACCTATGAAATATAACAATACTTATGCAATCGCTGTTAGCAAGAAATTTGCCGATGAAAATAATTTGAAGACGATTTCTGATTTGGCGAGAGTGAAGGATAAGATAAAAGCTGGATTTACAAGAGAATTTAATGACCGTGAAGATGGTTATCCTGGACTTAAAAAATTGTATCAGTTTGAAATTCCGAATATTAAAGAGTTTGAGCCAAAACTCCGTTATGTTGCTGTTCAAAGTGGCGATATTAACTTGGTTGACGCATACTCTACTGATCCCTGAACTTGCTCAGTATAATATGGTTATTTTTAAAGGATGATAAGCATTTATTTCCCGCCATATCAAGGTTCTCCAATGATGCGTGAAGAAACTTTTGAAAAAAATATCCTAAATTGAAAAAGATTTTGGAAAAATTGAGTGGAAAAATTTCAGATGAAGAAATGTCGACAATGAATTATCGTGTTTCTGTGAAAGGTGAGAAAGCGGAAGATGTTGCTAGAGAATATTTGAGAAATGCTGGAATTATTAAAAAAATAAATAGAAAAATTAGAAAATTAATTAAAAAAATTAGCTAAGTGAAAATTTGGCTTTTTTTATGAAAAAAATCAAATCTATTTTTCTTATTTGTTTATTTATTATGATAGATTATTGTTTAACAATATTAAATTTTTTTTTAATTTTTTTATAATAATCAAATTAAATTATCGGACGTTTATTAATTATTTATTATATTACTAATATATAAATATATAAACATTCATTCTAACAAAATAATATTTTTTTTCTGTCTGCTTAAATTACAATATAAATGCTGATTTTCATATAATAAATAAAAAGATTACAGTAGATCAGATAGACAGAAGTGAAAAAAATGTAAAAAAATAATTAATAATAAAAAGAAAAATGACAGTCTTAATAAATTATAGTTCCTATTTTTTTATAATTTACAAGATTGCCATTTTTTTGAACTTAAATAGCAGTAGAGAGAGTTAATATAGAACTGTCATTTAAGTTGTGAATATCAAAGATTATATATTTGTTAGCATTAATTAGTTTAGTATGATCATGTTAGAGTAATTAACTTTTTTTAATTTAAAGGTGCATCATCAGGTCTAGGTCCTTTAGGGTCTATGATTTAACATTTCTATTAATTTAGCTGCTTCATCTTTTTGTAACTTTTTCCGCTATTTAATGAATCTGTTAATGATTGAATTTCTGTGTCAGTCAATCTTTTTTGGAGCATCTTTTGGCTTACATTTATCGTTTGGTTTGTGAGGACCTCTTCTATCTAGCATTTTTGCGATTTCGGCTCCTTCAGCCTTTTGTAATTTTTTTCCATTGTTTAATTTTTGTCTTTAATTCTTCAATTCTAGCTGGGTCAGGTTTTTTTATAATATTTCCATTTTTCATCTACAAGATTTCCATTTGAATCTTTTTGTAATTTATGTGGCGGTCTACATTCATCATTTACTGTGTTATTTGTTGTAGTTGCTGTTCTGGTAATATTATTTGCTGTTGTACCTGCAAAATATAGATAACGATGTTAATAAAGCGATTCCTAAAATTTTCTTTTTTTCCTATTTTTTTCATAATAATTCCTCCAATTTATTTATAATTTTATTTTTTTATGTCCTTTCCTTATCGACAAGAATATAATATCAATAAATTTTTGACAAAATTATGTAAAATTTGTGTCTTTTTTGTGAAGTTTCAAAAATTTTTTTACTTTGATAATAATAAGCCAATATAATTGAATAAAAAAAGATTTTTTTAGTATAATTAAGCAAATAAAGTATCCTAAATGTATGAAAGAGGAAAAAAATTATGTTAAAAAAATGCAAAAAAAATTATATGAAAAATATAAAAAAAATAAAAAAATTACAGCAAAAGATCTGAAAAAAAGCTGGAAAAATTGAAAAAAATAATTTGGGAGTAGTTGCAACGAAATTTGAACTTCTTGTGAGAATGGTGAAATCAGACAGAAGAGGAGAATTTAAGATTCCAACAATGGATAAGGTAAAGATTGTGGGAGCAATTATTTATGTTATCTCAACAATTGATGCAGTGCCTGATATTTTTGCCAATTATTGGATTTGGTGATGATATTGGTGTCGTAACTATGTGATTTCTAAATTAGGCAACTTAATTTCTGAATATGAAAAAAATTTGAAATGCAGAAGAAAAAAAGAGAAAAAGTGAAAAATACTAATTGGGATAACCTGAGAGTTGTTAGTGAAGATTAATAATGAAAAGAAATATTTTTTTCAAAAAATTTTTTTATCATAAGAGAAGAAATTGATAAAAAAATATTAAATAAAAATAAGAGAAAGTTTCCATTAATAACTAAAAAAATATTTAACGTACATAGCAAAAGAAAAAAAATTATAGAGTAGTAATATTTTTTTATATTTTTGTTTTTTTGAGTTAATTAGAAGTAAGTTGAAAAAAATGGAGATAAAGCGAAGTGGAAGTGAAAATAAAAAAAGGAACATAAACATCGTAATGTAAATTAGGATAATTAAATTAGGATAATAATAAGAGCAAATCAATGTATAATTGACTTAATTGACTAATTTTATTATTTTTTTAAAAATTTAAAACAAAATTATCGGACGCTGTATTTTTTTATTTAATTTATATATTATATATCCCTTATACCTATATTATACACAATAACTTAACTTATACTTTAATTAATAATTATAACTATTATTGTGTATGCTTATATATTGTATTATAAACATTTAAATAATAAATATTATAATATTTAAATTAAATAAATAAGTAAAAAAATAATAAGCAATAATGAGCGAAAAAAATAGAAAAAAATTATATAAATAAAAATTAAGAAAGGGAACAACAAATGAAAAAAAGAAAAACTTTTTTTAAAAACAATTTCCAAAAAGAGCAGGAATATTTGGCTAGTAAATTATATAACTATTATGAAATCGCACAAGATTATGAAATTATTAGTTTTACAGAGGAATTTTTATACACCGAAATTTTTTTGGAAGAAATTAGGAAGAAAATTTGGAGGAGTGAATATTATTTGTGATGGAGTTTTTGAGGATAGTGATAGAAGACAGATTGCATTTGTTCCTGATGGTTTTTGTAGATGGTAATAATAATTTTGGATTTGAGAATAATGAGAGTGACTTTGAAAATTTTGGAATTAATCGAAATGAACTTCAATTTCCAAATAAATTGTTAAAAAAATATCAATAGATTCAAGATTTCGAGAGTATTTGCATAAGGATTTTTTTGGGAAGTCTCATGGGGCTCAATGTAAGAAGAGAACTTATGGGGATTTGATTCTTGAAAATGATAAAAAGAAATGGATTTGTGGATATATTCCAGTTTCTGAAAAAATTTCAGATTATATTGTTTCAGAGTTGAAGCAGATTGGGAAGGCAGTTTGTGAAATTGAGATTGTGGATGTTAAAAATAAAAACGATCTTCCTAAGTATAGATATGATGATAAATTAATTATAGTTCCATCAAAGCGGTTAGATAGTATAGTTTCGACAATCACAAATCTATCTCGTACAAAAGTAATTGATCCGATTGAAAAGGGGAAAGTTTTTGTTGATTATGTGGAAGAAAAAGATAAATCTAAATTGCTTGAAATTGGGAGTTTGATTACGATTAGAGGGTTTGGGAAATATAAATTGTTTTTGGATAAAGGGGAAACTAGGAAGGGGAAAGAACGGATACTTGTAAAAAAATATATTTGATTTTTTTATTTAAAATATAAAATAAATTGATGGAAATTATTAGACCTGTTCGATAACTATACAAACTTAGAATTTAATAAAATAAATATTTTTAAAGCAAGGGTTTTGACCCCTTGTATAGATAAAAAAACTTAGGGTTATCGAACATATCTATTCTATTAGCATAAATATATTTTATTCTAAAGAATTAAATTATTTGTAGAGTAAAAAAATTTTAGAGGAATTTAAATTTTTAAATTTTTATACAATAAAACTGACTTAAAACTGAACTCAAAAAAATTATGACTGTAGATTTATATAATTTTTTTAGTAGCAGTTCTATTTTTAAATGGATTTGAGTATAAAAAAAATATAATTTCAAAAATAACTGAGATTATATTTGTCTATAATCTAAAAATAAATAAGAAAGAAGGTAAAAAAATGAAAGATGTAACACCAAAAAAAGTAATTTAGAAATATTAATAAAATGTTTGGGAATAGCGATTGGGATTGTGGCTGTGATTGCATTGCTGAAATTGGCACTTAGAATATTTTTTTATCAGTTGCGATATGGATAATTCCAATTACTTTGATATTGTTTATTTATCAAAAATTTAATGACAGATATTGAAAAAAATTTATAAGAAGGAATTTTAAATTGAAGATGGAAAATATAAATTTTTTTAAAAAAATCATGTAATGAGTTTGATAGAATATGAGCCTGAACTAACTGAAAAAAATTGAAAGTATTTTTGGAAATATTGTTAAAGGCGGAAGCAAAAAAATTTGACAAATAGGAAGTCAAAGGTGCATTTGTCAGCGAGTGCGGCAGTTTTTTTAAAAATGAAAAATGCTATTTTATAAGACATCCTTATTTAAAAAAACAATTTTGTTGCTAGCGGGGCATGTGGAAAATGATGAGATGCCTTTGGATACAGCTATTCGTGAGTTTTTTTGAAGAAACGGGATTTAGTGCTGTGGTTGATAAGAAGATGAAGAACTTTGGGCTGATTGATGTTAATGTGATTGAGATTCCTGAAAATCCTTTGAAAAAAATGAGGGAGAACATATTCATATTGATTTTCGGTATAAAAGCTTTTTGTTAGATGAAAAAAAGAGAGACAGGAAGCTGAATTGGAATGCTTTTTTACTGGCTGAAGATGAGGCTAGTGAGGAATTTAAAAGATATTATAGATATTTATAAATTGTAAAATTTTTTTGAATTGGTTTTTTTATTAGATTTGTTCAGAAATAAAATTCAATAAAGTAAATAAATACATAAAAACTTCCTTTTTTTGTGATTATATGGTAAGATAATTATATAACAAGATAAAATAATAAAATAATGCATGTGGAAAGTGAGGTAGATTGTGAAAAATTATAAAAAAATTTGAGCAAGAAAGACTTAATATTGTTGGATATACGTAAAATGTATGATTCGTATGGGTATAAAAAGGATTTCACTTCCTAGTTTTGAGGAATATGATTTGTATAATGAAAACAAGGATTTTATTGATAGAAATGTTTTGACTGTGATGAGTCCAAATGGGAAGTTGTTAGCTTTTAAGGCCCTGATATTACATTGTCAGTCGCTAAGAAAAATTTCTAAGGATCAGTCTTTGAAATATAGTAAAATTTATTATCAGGAAAATACATATAATCTGACAAAATATGTGGGATATGAGGAAGATGAACAGTTAGGGATTGAGCTGATTGGGAAAAGAATCTACATTTTTTTAGATTTTGAAATTGTGGATCTTGCAATAAAGAGTTTAGATATTATAAATGAAAAAAAGTATGATTACTTTGTCACATGCTCGATTTATTTCTTCGATTTTTTTGATAATCTTAATTTAGAATATGAAATAAAGGAAGAAATTTTTGATTGTATAAACAAGAAAAAAATAGTCATGATATAAAAAAAGATACTGGAAAAATAATAAATTTATTTCTGAAAATGTAAAACAATTGATTTATAAAAATTCTGAATTATCTGGAGATTTAGAGGATATTGAAAAAGAACTTTTGAAATATGAAATGAATGATGATATAAAGGAAATTTTTGTTTGAACTTAAACAATTAAATAATTTACTGTTTAAATTTCATAAAAAAATCGAAAATTGTATTTGATTTTTTTCCATCGTAAAAAAATTTAAATTACTACAATGGAATTATTTTGCAAGGATACATTGAAGGATTTCCAAACGTGATTTTTGACTGGTGGAAGATATGACAAATTATTTGAAAAAAATTTGGAGTTGACACAGGAGCAGTTGGATTTGCAATTTTAACTGATAGTTTGAAGGGTTATTATAAAGATGAAGATAAAAAAATGATTTTTGAAATATTGATTGCTTATGACAATAGCGATTTTGAAAAATTGGTAGAAATTGTAAATGATTTTTCAGGAAAAAAAGGACTTCGAGTGAGAACTGAAAAATATTGAGAATTTAAAAAGAAAATGATAGCGAAATTTTTTTAATTATGATGAAAAAAATATTTATTTAAAAAAACGGAAATTTAATTAATGAAAAAAATCAATGTAAAGAATGAAAAGGAGCTTTTTATGATAAATATTGCTCTTCCTAAAGGAAGATTAGGGAATAAAGTATATGATTTGTTTGAAAAAAATAGGTTATGAAAGTTCAGAAATAAAGGAAGATAACAGGAAACTGATTTTTGAAAATCGAGAAAAGAAATATTAGGTTTCTTTTTGGTAAAAACCATCAGATGTTGGGGTTTATGTTGAAAAAGGGAAGTGCAGATATTGGAGTTGTGGGAAGAGATGTTCTGCTTGAGGAAAATCCTGATATCTATGAGCTAATGGATTTGGGATTTGGTAAATGTAAATTTGCGATTGCAGGGGCCTGTGAATTTTAAGGAAAAATTTTGATAGACCATTGGTAGTAGCGACAAAAATATTTAAATGTTTCAAAAAGATATTTTTGATTCAATTAATAGAGATGTGGAACTTATAAAACTAAATGGTTCTATTGAAATAGCACCAATTTTAGGACTTTCTGATGTGATTATGGATATTGTTGAAACTGGAACAACTTTAAAGGAAAAATAACTTGAAAAGTATTGAAAACTATTGAAAGATATAAGTGCTAGATTTATTGCTAATAAGTCAGTTTATAGATTTAAAAAAATGAAGAAATAGAAAAAAATTGTTAAAAGTATAAAAAGAAATTTTATAAAAAAATGGTTAGTATTATTTTTTTGTTTATCATAGATTGTACAATTTAAAAAAATTTATATTTTTTTAAAATAAAAAAATGAAATGGAGTGATCTGTTATGATTAAAACTATAAAATATTCAAAAAGATGTTGATTTGGAAAAGGAACTTGCTAGAAGTCAATTTTTCTTATGATGATGTAAATGAAACTGTGGAAAGTATCTTAAAAAGATGTTAGAGCAAGAGGAGATAAGGCTTTGATTGAATATACTGAAAAAAATTTGATGGAGTGAAACTAGAAAATTTGGAAGTTACAGAAGAAGAAATTAAAAAGGCTTTTGATTCGATTGATAAGGAATTGCTGGAAGTTATTCAATATTCTCACGATAATATTAAAAAATTTCACGAAAAGCAAGTTAGAAATGATTTTTTAATACGACAGGAAAATGGAGTAGTTTTTGGGAGCAAGTTATTAATCCTATTGAAAAAAAGTTGGGCTTTTATGTTCCAGGAGGTACAGCTGCTTATCCATCAACTGTTTTAATGAATGCAGTTCCAGCGAAAATTGCAGGATGTAAAGAAATCGTAATGGTAACCCCTCCAACAAAAGATGGATCAATTTTACCATCTCTTTTAGTTGCTGCAAAAATTTCTGGAGTTGATAGAATCTTTAAAGTAGGTGGAGCCCAATCTATAGCCGCTCTTAGTTATGGTACAGAAACTATTCCAAAAGTTTATAAAATTGGTGGACCAGGGAATATTTACGTTGCAATGGCTAAGAAAAATGGTTTACGGAGAAGTTTCAATTGATATGATAGCTGGGCCAAGCGAAGTATTAATTATTGCTGATGAAAGTGCAGATCCAGTTCATACAGCGGCAGATTTATTATCACAAGCAGAACACGATAAATTAGCAGCCAGTATACTAGTTACAACATCACAAAAAAATTAGCAGATGAAGTAGCAGTAGAAGTAGAAAAAAACAACTAAAGGAATTACCTAGAGAAGAAATTGCTAGAACTTCAATTGAAACTCAAGGTAGAATTATAATTGTAGAAAATATGGATGAAGCAGTTTTTGTAAGTAATTTTATAGCACCAGAACATTTGGAATTAGCAGTAGATAATCCTTTTGAATTATTGCCAAGAATAAAAAACGCAGGTTCAATCTTTATGGGACATAATACACCTGAACCAATTGGAGATTACTTTGGCAGGTCCAAATCACACATTACCAACAAGTGGAACAGCTAAATTTTTCATCACCTTTATCAGTAGATGATTTTATTAAAAAAATCTTCATTTATTTATTATTCTAAACAAGGATTGGAAGAAGTTAAAAGATAAAGTAATTAAATTTGCTGAAAATGAAGGACTTACAGCACATGCTCGTTCAGTTTCTAAAAAGATTTGAGAAATAAAAAAATATAATTTGATTTGTCTGAAAACAGATTTTTAATAATTTTTTTGAGGAGATTGAAAATTATAAATTTCTAGTTTTTCAGGCTTTTTCAAAATATTAAAATTTTTTTCATTTTTAAAATAAAAAGTATTTGATTTTTAGAAATTTTTTGCTTTTAGAAAAGAAAAAAATTGTGGAATTGAAAAATTTTTGAATAGAAAATAAAAAAATTGATTATATTTCTTTTTGATATACTTTTGTATGAGGTGATTTTATGGTTAAAAGAACTGAATACTTGGAAAAAGTTAAAAAAATAAAAAGATATGCAGATAATAAAGGTTATTACAGGCGTTAGACGGTGCAGGGAAATCTACATTGCTATCTCAATTTAGAAACTTTTTAATAGAATCGGGTGTCTTGGAAGAACAGATAATTTTATAAACTTTTGAGGATTTGAAAGTTTGAAGATTTAAAAATTATAAAGCATTGTATCAATATATAGAAGAAAGGTAGCCTAATAAAAAATTATATATTTATTGATGAAATTAGGAGTTGAAAAATTTTCAAAGGGCAGTGGATCTTTATTTATAAAGGATAACACAGATATTTATATAACAGGCTCAATGCGATGATGTTATCTGGCGAATTACAACACTGCTTTTCAGGCAGATATATCGAAATATCCATATTGCCCTTATCTTTTTCTGAATATCTTAAATTGAATGAAATACATGATGTGAGACAGGCTTGAATAAATATTTTTGAAAATGGTGGATTTCTATGCAATACAAATAAAAGATGACGATATAAGAAAAAGACTATTTAATGGGAATATACAACACAATTTTTGCTAAAAGATATAGTTGCAAGAAATAAAAGTACAGGATATTACTTTACTGAATCTGTAGTAAAATTTCTATTTGAAAAACATCGGAAATATTGTCTCACCCAAAAATAGAGATACTCTTGTTTTCCTATGGCAGAAAAACTACATCTTCTACCGTTGAAAAATTATATAGAAGCCCTTAAATCATCGTTTATTTTGTACAAAAGCTGGACGTTATGATATAAAAAGGAAAGCAACATTTAAAAAGTCGCTGGAGAAGTATTATATAGTTGACATAGGACTAAGAAAATTGCTTATAAATAAAAACATAGCGATATTGGGCATATTTTTGGAAAAATATAGTTTATTTGGAATTGATTAGACGTGGATATACTGTGTATATTGGTAAAATGGAGATTTGAAATAGATTTTATAGCAGAACGAAATAATGAAAGAGAATATTATCAAGTGTCAGCAACGATACTTGATGAAAATACATTCAAGAGAGATAATGCCATTAAAGAAAGTAAAAAGATAATTTTTCAGAAGTTTATAATTTCGATGGATGAAATAAATTTTAGCGAAGATGAATAAAAGCATCTAAATATTTTTGATTTTTTTCAAAAATCGAAATAATTAGAACAAAAAGAATTGAATGAAATTACGAAGAAATGTTTTTTCTTGAGTAAAAAATAAATGGAAAATGTAACAAAAGACAGTCTATATGAGTTTACACAGATTATTCTAAAACACACTAGAAATTGTACCAAAAGTACTTTAAAAGGAGGAGTTACAATGAGCAAATTTCTGGAGTGATAAAATAAAAAGAAATAGAGCCTTACACACCAGGTGAACAACCAAAAGACAAAAAAATATATTAAACTTAATACAAATGAAAATCCTTATCCGCCATCAGCAAAAAGTTATAGAAAAAAATAGAATCTATGAATTTGGAAGATTTGAAACTATATCCAGATCCAGATGTAATAGAGCTTAGAAAGGTTATCGCTGAATATTTTTTTCTAATAAAATAAATGATGAAAATTACACATAAGCAAGTATTTATTGGAAATGGATCGGATGAAATTCTAGCATTTATTTTTTATGACATTTTTTTAATACAGGAGATAAAGTGTATTATCCAGATATTACATATAGTTTTTATCCAGTTTATGCTGATTTGTTTAATGTGAAGGAAATCAAGATTCCATTAAATGATAATTTTGAAATTGAAATTCAGAAATATTTTTGGAATTGGATGGACATATAATTATTACAAATCCGAATGCACCGACTTCAATTGCTTTGAAACTAGATGAAAATTGAAGAAATAGTAAAAAAATAATCCAAATCAGTTAATTATCGTTGATGAGGCATATGTTGACTTTGGTGCAGAAAGTGCTGTAAAATTAATAAATAAATACGATAACGTTCTTGTTGTTCAGACATTTTCAAAATCACGTTCAATGGCAGGAATACGTCTTGGATATGCACTTGGTTGTGAAAGTATAATTGAAGGATTGAATAGATTAAAATTTTCATTTAACTCATACACGATTGACAGAATTTCAATTGAAGTCTGGAATCGAGTCGTTTTAAAGATAATGAGTATTTTTGAAAAAAACTAATACTAAAAATTATTCAGACTAGAGAGAAAACATCTGAAAAATTGAAAAAAAGTTAGGATTTAAAGTATTAAATTCAAGTGCTAATTTTATTTTTTTATTTCACATAAAAGATGTCTATGCAGGTGATTTGTATAAAACAGTTAAAAGAAAATGGAGTTTTAGTAAGATATTTTTCAAAAAGATAGAATTGATAATTATTTGAGGGTTACAATTGGAACGGATGAGGAAATGGGGATTTTTATTGAGAAATTGGAAGAAATTATTTTTTTCAAAGGGAAATAAATTTTGATAAGATTATCAATGACTGATTAGTGATATTTTGACAAGGGGAAATTAATGCCCCTTGTCAGTTTTTTGTTATTAAATAAATCTTTTTTTGCTGAAATCTGTAATTTTAATACTTTATAAATTATACAAAACTTGTAATAATCTACAAAACCTTTCTATAATTTCTTTTTTTGATTGAATATCGTACTTTCATCTTCTATCCCATTATTTTTCTAAACTAATCAATCCATTCGCCATCAATCATAGTTCCAACATCCATATCAATACCATATTTTTACTTTTTCTAGTAACGGAACATCAGAAATATCCCCTAAACAATACAAATATCCACACAATACACGTAGACATTCAGAACTATCATAAAAATTTACTTTCTCTTTCTGTAATTGCTCTTTTCAAATTCTTTTATTTAGAAGAAAAAAATTATTTCATTTTTTTATCAATTTTATCAAAATCAAAAACCCTAATTTTCTTATAAAAAAATTCAGCTCTTTCTGAAGCATAAAGTATATTTTTAGCATCATCATAAAGCATATTTTCACCTCCTATATTTTTAGAATACGTTAAATTACCCACTAAATTATACCATAATTTTTTTAATATGTCAAAATAAATTTCTTGTTTTTTTGCTTTAATCTTGAAAAAGAGAAAAAAAATAGATTATACTATTTATAAATAAATTTGCAATGAAAGGATAAAATTATGAGAAAAATCTAAAATTGAAAGAAATACATTTGAAACAAAAAAATAAAAGTTGAATTGAATATTGATGGAACTGGGAAATATGAAAATAATACAGGGAGTTGGATTTTTTTGGATCACATGCTTGACTTGTTTGCAAAAACATGGAAGATTTGACTTGAAAGGTTTATTGTGATGGAGATACACAGTTGATGATCATCACAGTACGGAAGATATTGGGATTGCGCTTGGGAAAATGTTTTTTTATGAGGCTTTGGGAGATTTAAAAGGTGTTAAGAGATATGGGAACTTTCTTTTGCCAATGGATGAGGCGTTAACATTGGTTGCAGTTGATTTGAGTGGAAGATATTTTTTTGAATTTTGATGTAAATATTCCGACTGAAAAAGTTGGGACTTTTGATACTGAATTGGTAGAAGAATTTTTTTATTGGATTTACACGGCATTTGAAATGCGACATTGCATATAAAAGAATATGGCAGGAAACAAAATTCACATCATATAATTGAGTCAATTTTTAAAGGGAGTTGCTAGGGCCTTGGCAGAAGCAGTGAGTATTGATGAGAAATATAGGGATGAGATTCCTTCGACTAAAGGGAGTTTTGGTTTAATCAAATTTATTAACAACTAATTCAAAATAGAAATTGTTTATAAAATAGTGAAAAATGCAATAAAAATAGATTATACTATTTATAAGTAAAATCATAGAAAAAGGAGTTTGAAAAAAATATTGTTATAGAAAAGATATTTGATGTTGTAAATTATAAAAAAATTTTTAAAGGATGAGATTTAAAATGGAAAATACAAAAAGAATTATTTTCACTTCAAGATAAAGAATACATGAAATTTTTTTCAAGTAAATTAACACCAAATGTATCAGAGGATACAATTATTGGAGTGAGAATTCTGAAATAAGAAAAATTAGCTAAAAAAATTGGTAAAGAATAATGAATATGAAGATTTTTTTGAAGGAGTTGCCACATAAATATTACGATGAGAATTTGTTGCATGGAGCAATTATTTCAGAGAGCAAAAGATTTTGAGAACTGTATTGAATTGCTTGATAAATTTTTTTGCCATTTATTGATAATTGGGCGGTTTGTGATACGATTTCTCCGAAAAATTTTTTTAAAAAGCATAAAAAGAACTGATTGAAAAAAATAAAGGAATGGTCTCAATCGGATAAAACTTATACTTGCAGGTTTGGTGTAGAAATGTTGATGACGCATTTTTTTGGATGAAGACTTTAAAAAAAGGAATATTTAGAAATGGTAGCGAATATTTCATTCTGAAGAGTATTATGTAAAAATGGTAGTTGCTTGGTTTTTTTGCGACAGCACTTACAAAACAGTGGGATTATGCGGTGATTTATTTAGAAAATAATAGATTGGATGTTTGGGTGCATAATAAGACGATACAGAAGGCTCGAGAAAGTTTGAGGATTTTTGGAAGACAAGAAGGGTATTTGAAGGGGTTGAAAAGAAAGAAAGAAGGAGAATTAATTTAATGAAAAATCACAAAAGTTATGTTTGTAGGATTGATTTCTTTGTTGTGCTCAATAAATTCATTTACAAATACAAATTCTGAAAAATGATTTTTAAAAAAAGTATGTACTAGAAAAAAATTAGAAGAAATAAAAAAATTGATATTTATAACAATGATACGACTACTAAATATCACAATAGGAATGAAGAAAATTCAAAAAGGTCTAGATTAAAAAAATTTATAATTGATAATTTTTCCTGAAAAAAAGTAGCGAATTATTAGAAAAAAATAATGAAAGTTGGGATGCTGTTTGGAAAAAGCAATATTTCTTTTCTTGATGATTTAGAAAGAAAAATATGGCTTTTAATACGAATTTGTATGAATTTTTATAGAGAAGAAGATAATAAGAAAATAAAAAAATTAATGGAGTTAGCTATAAAATTAAAAAAAAACAAAAAGTTTATCTTTTGATCAATTGAGAAAGTCAAAAGAAGAATACGAAACAGAGAATAAAAAAATGAATGATAAGTATACTGAATTACATGATTTAATGGGAGATGAATATGTAGATTATGGTGAAACGATGCTTTCCTAGACATTATTATAGCAATTTAGAAAATTTTCAAGAAAAAAATGGTTAAAAATTTAGGGAAGATGAAGCATTATTTTATTCTGAATTGGAAAATAAAAAAAGATGAGAAAATTTATTTTGGAAAACTTTTTGAAATAACAAAAAAACAGAACGAATACTTTGAGGATATTATAAATAATATAAAAAAAAGCGATAGATATAAAGAAGAAAAAAATATAAAAGACAAAATATTGAAATTTGGGAAATAACGAATACTAGTAAAAAAAGATTATGCAATAGACAAGGAGAAAAAAATGGAAAAAGAGTTAGAATCTGAATCTTTAACTTTATTTGAAAATGAAAATATAAAAATGAAAATACAAAAGTTTAAAAGACACTTTTTACTATTTTTAAATGGTGAAATAGTTGATTTAGAAATTGAAGATATTTTTGATAGTAACAGGTTTTATGAGATAAAAGGCTGTTACATTTTCACTGACGAAAGTTTTTTTGAATAAATATCTGACGCCATTTAAAAAAATGTTGACTTGGTTATTGGGATACAAGATGTAGATGTCCAAATTAGAGGATTGAAGGCATTAGAAAAATGAAACTAAGAATTTGATTGAAAATCAAAAGGCGATTATTAAAAAACAGATTCATTTTTTTGAGAATCTTTCAAGAAAGAATCAGGAAAATATTGTGGAAGAAAAGTGGAAATTAAAGAGTGCCAATAAGTTCGACAATTCATAGTAAATTTTATCTTTTGAAAAATGATATGGAAACGAGATTGATTTTTGGATCGGTTAATCTTTCATTTCAGGCTTTTTCAAACAAAAGAAATCAATTTGAAAACATTGTCATTTTTGATAATTCCCCATTATTTACTCATTTTATTTATTGGAGGAACTGCAGGTTCAGGAAAAAGTAACTTATTGCAGATTTTACAAAAATGCTGTACTTTTCTAAATCAAAAGCCTATTTTGTACAATAACATTATTCCGACTGGAAGAACAAAAAAAGCAGATACGATAACACAAATTCAACTATGGATGAATGAAAATAATGTAAACTCCAATTTTAATTGATGAAATTGATGAAGAATTTTTTTCAAACAAAGATAGAGGAAACAACCTGATTGTAAATGTTTCGAATCTTTCTACTTCAAAATTTTGATTTTTACACCTTGTTTTATTGGGACAACAAATGCTTTTGGAATATTCGTTGCACAACGGGCACAAAGAAGATCATACTATGTGAAAATGATAAAGTTTTTTGATACAGAACTTAAGAAAAAAATCTGTAAAAAGCGTATACAGAAGTGTTTGAAATTATTAATGATACTCTTTTTCAAGATTTTGTTATTCGATTTGCAGAAAAGTTGACAGATGATAATTTAAGTGGAAAAAAATTATTCTCTACACTCTTCTACAGGATTGATAGATTTCCTTTATTGGTCTCTGTGAAATTTTTAAGGACTATTTTGAAATTGCTCAAATTGAAATTCCTGCTTGGTTTCCTGAAACTAGATATGATGACACTGTAGAAAATAATCAGTCTTTATGGAGAAAATTATACGAATATAATCATCAAGATTTTTAAAAATACAAAAAAAGAAAAAAAGGTGTATATTTATTCAAATTAAAAAGTTTAGATAGTGAAGAAGGACAAAGCAACAGATTTGGTACAAAAATTCTTCCGTCAACAAAATATTTAAATGCATTATCACAAAAATGTAAAAATGACAATAATTCTTCAGATATTATCGAAATTAAAAATAAAGGAGTTTCATGATTGGATAGGAGTGCCGTTGCCCAAGGAATTGGAGCATAAGAAGACGATTCTGGATTTTTAAGAAAAGAAAAAAATGAGAAGTGATTTTCATTGTAATGTCAAATTTTGATATAATTTAAGTAATTAAAAGGGAAAAGTGAGGGATTAATTATGAGAAAAAAAGGACTAGCAATTGGAAAATTCTGATTTTAAGGAAATTATACAAGAAAACGGATATTATGTCGATAAAACAAAGTTCATAGAAGATTTGTTGGAAGATTTATCAAAAAGTTAAACTTTTACAAGACCCAGAAGATTTGGAAAAACTTTAAATTTGTCTATGTTAAAAGTATTTTTTTGATGTTAGAAATGCAGAGGAAAATAGAAAATTATTTGATAATTTGTATATTTCAAAAAGTGAGTATATGGAAAATCAAGGACAAAAATCCTGTAATTCTTATAAGTCTGAGAAATGCCGAGGCAGAAAATTGGGAGGATAGTTTTTAATATTAAGAACCTTGTAAAATCATTGTATAAAACAATTTCAATATATTAAAGAGAAATTGGATGAATTTGATTTGGAAGATTTTTAAGCATTGTTAAAGATAAGGATAATGCAGATTGGGAAAAATTCATTAAAGAATTTATCAAGATATTTATATGAATATTACGGTAAAAAGTTATAATTTTTAATAGATGAGTATGACACTCCAATGACAAGTGCTTGGAACGAAGGATATTATGAAAAGTCACGAAGATTTTTTTAAAAGTTTTTATTCAAATACATTGAAAGATAATGAATATTTTACAGTTTGCTGTTGTGACTGGAATACTTAGGGTAGCAAAGGAAGGGATTTTTTTCTGGATTGAATAATTTGAAAACTTATACGGTTTTGAATAATAAATATGCAGAAAGTTTTTGGATTGATTGAAACAGAAGTGAAAAATGCCTTGAAATATTATGGATTAGAGCAAAAACATTGAAAAAAGTGAGAAAATGGTATAACGGCTATAAGTTTGGGAATATTCAAATTTATAATCCGTGGAGTATAATTAACTATCTCGATGAAAAAGAAATAAACGTTTATTGGATAAATACATCAGATAACAGGCTTATTCATTCAGCAATAGAAAATGCTGATAAAGATCTATTTGATGAATTAAAAGATTTATTCAACAATGGGACAACAGAGCAAATGGTAATGGCTTCATCGAATATGGATAGATTGAAAGATCCACAAGAAGTTTGGCAGTTATTACTTTTTGGAGGGTATTTGACTGTTGAAGAAAAAAATTGCTATGAATGAATATGCTTTTAAAATTACCAAATTATGAAGTTAAAACATTTTTTTAAAAGATATGTTTTGTTCAAAATTTAGGAGGTTTTTAGCAGATTGAAATGATAAAA
>BNJU01000819.1_pt1 | contig 75732 bp, 116 predicted proteins | sample 8539281 | NCBI WGS metagenome assembly BNJU01 (sample SAMD00202456, study PRJDB9452) | human saliva metagenome | isolation source: human saliva | place: Japan
CAATTCACGGAAGCAAACACGGCAAAGTTTAAACTTGCGGTAAACTGAGTGTGGACGTCCACAACGTTCACAGCGAGTGTATGCTTGAGTAGAGAACTTCGCTGGGCGTTTGTTCTTAGCAATCATAGATTTTTTAGCCATTAGTTTTACCTCCTATATTATTTTTGCAAAACGGCATTCCAAGGCCAGTAAGCAATGCACGTGATTCTTCGTCTGTGTTCGCAGTAGTTACGATTACGATATCCAAGACCACGAGTTTTATCAACGTCATCAAAGTTGATTTCTGGGAAGATCAATTGTTCTTTCACACCAAGTGTGTAGTTTCCGCGTCCATCAAATGATTTTGTTGGAACACCATGGAAGTCACGTACACGTGGAAGTGAAACTGTTACCAATTTATCCAAGAATTCGTACATACGTTCACCACGAAGGGTAACTTTTGCACCGATCGCAACACCTTCACGAAGACGGAAGCCGGCGATTGATTTTTTAGCTTTAGTGATAAGTGGTTTTTGACCTGAGATAAGCGCCAATTCTTCAGCAGCTTTTTTTCAAGGCTTTTTAGCGTTTGATACAGCTTCACCAACACCCATGTTCAAAACGATCTTTATCTACTTTTAGGCACAGCCATCACTGATGAGTAGTTGAATTGTTCTGTCAAAGCAGGAACTACTTCATTAAGATATTTTTCTTTTAAACGATTTGCCATTATACTTCTCCTTTCCTTCGTGATTAATCAAGCACTTCGCCTGATTTTTTGTTGTAGCGAACTTTTTTACCGTCTACAAATTTGTAACCAACACGACCAGCTACACCGTTTTTGTCCAAAACTTGAACGTTTGATACGTGGATAGCTGCTTCCTTCTCGATGATACCACCTTGAGGAAGTTCGTTAGTTGGACGTTGGTGTTTCTTAACGATGTTAACACCTTCAACGATAACTTTGTTTACTTTTGGAAGGGCAGTAAGGACAACAGCTTCTGTTCCCTTATCTTTACCAGCGATTACGCGAACTTTGTCGCCTTTTTTTACAAACATTTTTTTCTCCTTTTATTCTTACGCCCAATGGGCACCCTGGCTAAGCCAGGGGACTGTGTTTGTTTGTTTTTGCTCTGTGAAAATTAAAGCAAATCCTTCGTCAGTTTCAACTCACCTAACTTAAGTTATGCTTTCGTCTTACTTCCTAGACTTGTTTTAATTTTCTTTGAGCAATCAATTAAAGTACTTCTGGAGCAAGTGACACGATCTTCATGAAGCCACCTTCACGCAATTCACGTGCAACTGGGCCAAAGATACGTGTTCCGCGAGGAGTTTTATCTTCACGGATGATAACTGCTGCGTTTTCGTCAAATTTGATGTATGAACCATCAGCACGACGAGCACCTGATTTAGTACGAACGATAACTGCTTTAACAACGTCACCTTTTTTAACCGCACCACCAGGAGTAGCTTGTTTTACAGATGCCACAATAACATCACCGATGTTCGCAAATTTACGTTTAGAACCACCAAGAACTTTGATAGTCAAGATTTCGCGTGCACCGCTGTTGTCTGCGACTTTCAAACGAGTTTCTGTTTGAATCATTTCAGTTTTCTCCTTTCAGGTTTGATTAGATGATAACCGCTTCTTCAACGACTTCTACAAGACGGAAACGTTTTGTAGCTGAAAGCGGACGAGTTTCCATGATACGTACGATATCGCCTTCTTTGGCAACATTGTTTTCATCATGTGCTTTGTATTTTTTAGAGTAGTTAATACGTTTACCATAGACTGGGTGGTTACGTTTTGTTTCAACTACAACTGTGATTGTCTTGTCCATTTTGTCAGATACAACACGTCCAACAAGAACTTTACGATTATTGCGTTCCATTGAAATTTCTCCTTCCCTAGTCTATTATTTCGCTTCAGATTGAACTGTTTTGATACGAGCGATTTGTTTTTTAACTTCTTTCAAGCGAGCTGTTTGTTCTAATTGACCAGTAGCAGCTTGGAAACGAAGTTCAAACAATTCTTTTTTCAATTCGTTTTCGCGCTTCGCGAGTTCTTCTTGAGAAAGACCACGAAGTTCTTTAACAAATTCTTTTACTTCATTAAGTTTCATGCCTTCTCCTTATTCTGCTTCACGTTTTACGAATTTACATTTAACTGGCAATTTGTGGCTAGCAAGACGAAGCGCTTCGCGAGCGATCTCTTCAGATACACCAGCAACTTCAAACATTACTTTACCACGTTTAACTGGTGCTACCCAACCTTCAGGTGCCCCTTTACCAGATCCCATACGAACCCCGATAGCTTTAGCTGTGTATGATTTGTGTGGGAAGATTTTAATCCAAACTTTACCACCACGTTTCATGTAACGAGTCATGGCGATACGAGCAGCTTCGATTTGGCGGTTAGTGATCCAGTGGCTAGTTGTAGCTTGAAGACCGTATTCACCGAATGCTACTTCTTTTTCCACCTTTTAGCTTCACCGCGCATTTTTACCACGGAATTCACGACGGTGTTTAACACGTTTAGGTACTAACATTGGTTATTTACCTCCTTTAGTGTTTTTGCGAGCTGGAAGAACTTCACCACGGTAGATCCATACTTTAACACCAAGTTTACCGTATGTAGTGTCTGCTTCTTCCCAAGCGTAATCGATATCTGCACGAAGTGTGTGAAGTGGAACAGTTCCTTCAGAGTATCCTTCAGCACGGGCGATATCTGCACCGTTCAAACGACCTGATACTTGAGTTTTGATTCCTTTAGCTCCAGCACGCATTGCACGTTGGATTGCTTGTTTTTGTGCACGACGGAAAGCAACACGTTGCTCCAATTGACGAGCAATTCCTTCACCAACAAGGTGAGCATCCAAATCAGGTTGTTTGATTTCGATGATGTTGATGTGTACTTGTTTTCCAGTCAATTTGTTAAGTTTTAGCACGGAGTGCATCAACGTTAGCACCACCTTTACCGATAACCATACCTGGTTTAGCAGTGTGAAGTGAAACGTTAACTTTGTTTACTGCGCGTTCAATTTCAATAGTTGAAACTGCTGCGTCAGCAAGTTCTTTTTGAACGAATTTACGGATTGCAAGATCTTCATGAAGGTAATCCGCGTATTCTTTTTCAGCATACCATTTGGCATCCCAATCACGGATGATGCCGACACGCATACCAATTGGATGTACTTTTTGACCCACGATTTTACCTCCTTATTTTTCTGCAACAGCTACAGTGATGTGAGCTGTACGTTTGTTGATTGGTGAAGCTGAACCTTTCGCACGTGGACGGAAACGTTTCATAGTTGGTCCTTCGTTTGCGAATGCTTCAGATACTACCAAGTTAGCTTTATCCAAACCAAAGTTGTTTTTCAGCGTTAGCTACAGCTGAGTTCAAAACTTTCAAGATGATTTCAGCAGCTTTTGTTTGGAGTGAATGTCAAGATTGCGATTGCATCGGCTACGCTTTTACCACGGATGTTGTCAAGAACAAGACGTGATTTACGAGGTGAAACACGTACTGTGCGAGCCATTGCTTTAGCTGAAGTAATTTCTGCCATTTATGTTCTCCTTATTTTCTACGTGTCTTCTTGTCGTCTGCGGCGTGACCTTTGTAAGTACGAGTTGGTGCGAAATTCACCAAGCTTTGTGACCTACCATGTCTTCTTGGATGTAAACAGGTACGTGTTTACGTCCATCATAAACTGCGATAGTGTAACCAATGAAACTTGGGAAGATCGTTGAACGACGTGACCAAGTTTTGATAACTTTTTTCTTTTCGTCGTTAGCTTGAGCTTCAACTTTTTTCATCAAATGCTCATCGACGAAAGGTCCTTTTTTAAGACTGCGTCCCATTTTTATATTTTTCTCCTTTAAATGTTTGTACCACAGCGGCTTGCGCTCACATGGAGCGCTACCGAGCTGGCGGAATTTTCTAGTTGCTTAAGCGACTAGTTTTAAAATTATTTCTCGTTGCGACGACGAACGATAAGTTTGTCAGATTTCGCTTTCTTGTTACGAGTTTTTAAGACCAAGAGCAGGTTTGCCCCATGGAGTAGATGGTGCTTTACGACCAACTGGTGCTTTACCTTCACCACCACCGTGTGGGTGATCGTTAGGGTTCATTACAGAACCACGAACTGTTGGGCGGATACCTTTCCAACGGCTACGTCCTGCTTTTACCAAGGTTTACAAGTCCATGTTGTTCGTTTCCGACAACACCAACTGTAGCACGACAAGTTCCAAGAATCATACGAACTTCGCCTGATTGAAGACGAACAAGAACGTATTTACCTTCTTGTCCCAATACTTGAGCAGAAGCTCCAGCAGCACGAACCAATTCACCACCACGACCTGGTTTCAACTCAATGTTGTGGACCAAAGTACCAACTGGGATGTTAGCAAGTGGAAGAGCGTTACCTGACTTTTGATATCTGCTTCAGGACCTGAAACGATACGTTGACCAACTTCAAGACCTTTTTGGAGCGATGATGTATGCTTTCACACCGTCAGTGTAGTGTACAAGAGCGATGTTTGCAGAACGGTTTGGATCGTACTCGATAGTTTTAACAACTGCTTCAACGTTATCTTTGTTACGTTTAAAGTCAACCAAACGGTAGAAACGTTTGTGTCCACCACCTTGGTGACGAACTGTGATACGACCGTTGTTGTTACGACCAGCCTTGTTCTTCAAAGCAACAAGCAAAGTTTTTCAGGTGTGCTTGTTGTGATTTCAGCGAAATCCAAAGAAGTCATATTACGGCGACCGTTTGTTGTTGGTTTATAAACACGAATTCCCACGATATTTCCTCCTTAGATTATTCAGCTTCAGCAGCAAACAACTCGATTGCTTTTGAATCAGCTGTAAGTGTGATGATAGCTTTTTTAGTTTTGTTAGTAAAACCAGTGTAACGTCCAACACGTTTAGCTTTAGGTTTTACGTTGATTGTGTTAACATTTGCAACTTTAACACCTTCGAAAGCAGCTTCAACAGCTTGCTTGATCAAAAGTTTGTGCGCACGAGTGTCAACTTCAAATACATATTTGCCTGCTTCAAGTTGAGCCATTGAGCTTTCAGTGATAACAGGTTTTTTGATAACATCATACAAATTCATTATGCAAGAACCTCCTCGATTTTAGAGATAGCTGCTTGAGTAACAAGAAGTTTGTCACTATTTGCGATGTCAAGAACACTTGCAGTTGTAGCAGTCGCAACTTTCACGTTTGGAAGGTTACGAGCTGAAAGAGCTGCGAATTCGTTTCCTTCTTCAAGAATAACAAGGACTTTAGAATCGATGCTCAAAGCTGCAAGAACTTTTGCAAATTCAGCAGTTTTTGGAGCTGTAAATTCAAGAGAATCAACGGCTACAAATTTGTTTTCAGCAACTTTTTCTGAGTAAACAGATTTTAGTGCAAGGCGACGAACTTTTTGAGGAAGTTTGTACGCATAGCTACGTGGAGTTGGTCCGAAGACGATTCCACCACCACGCCATTGTGGAGAGCGGATAGAACCTTGACGAGCACGTCCAGTTCCTTTTTGACGCCATGGTTTGCGTCCGCCACCTGAAACGGCTGAACGGTTTTTAACAGCGTGAGTTCCTTGACGAAGGCTAGCACGTTGGCTGATGATGACATCAAACACAACAGATTGGTTTGGTTCGATACCAAAGATTGCATCGTTAAGAACAACTTCGCCCGCTTGTTTACCAGTTTGGTCGAATAATGTTACATTTGCCATTTTGACTGTATTCCCCTTTCCTTATTATTTACCAGCTTTAACTGCTGATTTGATAGTGATAAGAGATTTCTTAGCACCTGGTACGTTACCTTTGATAAGGATAACGTTCTTTTCTGGAACAACTTGTACAACTTCAAGGTTTTGAATTGTTACACGGTCGCCACCCATACGTCCTGCAAGGTTTTTACCTTTGAATACGCGGTTAGGTGCAACAGGTCCCATAGAACCTGGACGACGGTGGTAACGAGAACCGTGAGCCATAGGTCCACGTGATTGTCCGTGGCGTTTGATAACACCTTGGAAACCTTTACCTTTAGAAGTACCAGTTACGTCAACAACATCTCCAGCTGCGAAAGTTTCAACTGTGATTTCAGCACCAACTTCCAAGCCTTCAACGTTTTTGAATTCACGAATGAAGCGCTTAGGAGCCGTGTTAGCTTTTGCTACATGTCCTTTAGCAGGTTTGTTGCTCAATACTTCGCGTTTGTCATCAAAACCAACTTGGATAGCGTTGTATCCGTCTGTTTCAACAGTTTTAACTTGAAGAACAACGTTTGGAGTTGCTTCAATAACTGTTACAGGGATCAATTCGCCAGCTTCAGTGAAGATTTGAGTCATTCCCACTTTTTTCCCTAAGATTCCTTTTGTCATGAGAAAATAGTTCCTTTTCTATATTTTTTATTCAAAAAGTTTTTAACGAGCGTTTTTTATGCTCAAGTTATCAAGCTTTAAATTAAAGTTTGATTTCTACGTTTACACCACTTGGAAGATCCAATTTCATCAAAGCGTCAACTGTTTTTTGAGTTGGGTTAACGATATCGATCAAACGTTTGTGTGTACGCATTTCAAATTGTTCGCGAGAGTCTTTGTATTTGTGAGTCGCACGAATGATTGTGTAGAGGCTACGCTCAGTTGGAAGTGGGATTGGACCCGCAACTTGTGCACCTGTACGAGTAGCTGATTCTACGATTTTTTGCAGCCGCTGTGTCAAGCGTACGGTGTTCGTAAGCTTTCAAACGGATACGGATTTTTTTGTTTGCCATCTTTTTCTCCTTTTCGTCTATTTAAGATAATAGGCTAGCTCCACAAGAAAAACCGACGCGCGTTGCGTGGCAATGCAACCGAGCGTGTCGCAACCTCTTGCATCAAAGCTAAAGCTGTAATTTACAGCACCATAATAGAATAACACAAAGCCCCTGCGATTGCAAAGGGATTTGACAGGTTTTTTAAAATTTTTTTAGATGAAACTGTTTTCTTATTCCATTTTAATAAATTTGCATATTTAAGTGCTGGATTATCTGACTTTTCTTCTATATAATGTTAGTTTTAATTTGAAATTTATCATCTGATTGATCTACCAAGATATCAGCTCTTGACTCGGTTTCTTTATAGTATTGTAGATACTGCTCTCGTCTCATCTGCTGACTAGCCAATATAATGGATGCATCGCCATTTCTCACAGTCGTATCTCGAGCTAGTCGTCTCTTTAATTCGGTCTCCTCATCTGTGTAGAAACAAATGGTTTTGTCAAAGAGTTCCTTGGGTAGAAAACCCACAGACATCCCTTCGACTATCAGAATTGGTTTTGCTCCCGATAAGACCTCACTAGCCTTCCAGGGTTCCTCAATTGTTAAGATATCCATACCCGCTTGCAGAGCAAGAATATCTCTTTGTAAACTTGCCAGCTCATGTGCTACCGGTAAACATGCTGTCACCTTTTGGTCTGGTGTCTCTTTAGGTACCACTAAATGTCGTCCTGAAGTAATATAGGGATCTGTCTCTAGTAAATTTACCTTTCAGCATCCAATACTTGGTACAATTCTTGAGCAAAAGTTGATTTTCCTGAAGCTCCATGGCCGTAGATACCCAGTGTTTTTACTTTTCCAGTTTCTATCTCTGAGACCAGTTGCTCTATTAAGTCTTTTTTCTTCATTCTCTCTTCACCTGTTCATAGCTTTCTTTTCCATCGTTAAGCTTGTCCCAAATGACTACCTTTCCACTTTGGAGAGACTTTTGCACATCGATAATCCGTTGGTTGGAAGAGCCACGGAACTGAAGCATGAGATTACGCTTGCTTTTATCATAGCGACCATCTACCAGGATATCAATCAGGGATAAAAGTTCTAGTTTATCAGGTGTTTCCAACATCATTTCTTCCCAGGTGTATCCTGTCCAAGACCAGATGTCTTTTTCTGGCAATTCCTTTCGAATGCGTTTTACAAGGGGCAAAAGAATACCTGTATTGAGGAATGGCTCTCCTCCTAGCAAAGTCAATCCTTGAACATAGGGCTGGGCTAAGTCTGCCATGATTTGTTCTTCCAATTCTGGCGTATAAGGAATTCCTGCCTTGAAAGACCAGGTCGCTACATTGTAGCAACCTTCACAGTGAAACATACAGCCTGCTACATAGAGAGAATTGCGCACCCCTTCTCCATCCACAAAGTTAAAAGCCTTATAGTCAATGATACGCCCTTGACTAAGCTCCTCACTCTTCCACTCGCCTGGTTTTGGTGTATTCCATGTCATGCTTTCTACTCCAACTCTATCCAATAGCGCTCCGTTCCATTTCGAACATCCTCTAACTGCCCTCCATTAGCTAAGATAACAGCTCGGCTTGCTGGATTTTCTGTGCTACAAGTCACCAGAGCCCGATGGATGTTCTTTTCCTTGGCAATTTGCAAGCCCTGACGGAGAGCTTCCTTAGCATAACCTTTTCCCCTTTCAGAAGGGCGGATGGAATAGCCGATATGGCCAGCATAATTCAGCAACCCCTCATTTAGTCTCAACCGTAAATTTAGAAAACCTAAAGCATGGCCTGATTCATCAAACAATACGAACTGTATCGATGGAACGCGATTTTCAGGCAGCCCTATTCCCATTTCTTTATTACAGTTAGTTTCTAGCCAATTCTCGTAAGAAAAAACCTCAGCATCCCAAAAACCGCCGTCGTGGGCTGATTGAGTCTGCTCAAACTCTGACATCATCTCTAAAACTGTTTCTTTATCTGCCAATCTTGGTCTGCGTAATATCATCTTTACCTCCAACTAAGAGAAAAGCGAGAGCGGACTCTCACTTTTTCTTATTCTTATTTAAAAATTGCTCTCTAAGGCTAGCTACTCGGTCTTTTTTATTAACTCCACCCTTTGAATGTTTTTCGTGGAATCGTTGAACCAAGGCCTTGCCCTTATCGTCTAATTGATATTTTCCCATTCTATCTCTTTCTAATTTCTTACTTCATGTCCTGCTGTTTTAATAGTAGAACCGTTCATGTGTTTGACACGCGCAGCAATTTCCTTGTGGCGTCCATTAACCATCGGACGCGCTTGTGGATTTCCAAGATAGCCACAGGTCCGTTTAACCACATCTACTGTTTTAGGATCGCTATTACCACAGTTGGGACAAGCAAAGCCTCTCTCAGTTGGATCAAAATCTCCTTCAAAATCACACTTGTAGCAACGATCAATCGGAGTATTAGTTCCTAGATAACCTACACGGTCATAAGCATAGTCCCACACAGCTTCCAAGGCCTTTGGATTTTGTTGAAGAACTGGATACTCACAGTAGTGGATAAAGCCACCTGATGCACCCGCTTCTGGATAAACCTTCTCAAAGTCTAACTTTTCAAACGGTGTTGGATTTTTACGGACATCATAATGGAAGGAATTTGTATAATATTCTTTATCTGTGATGTCTGGAATAGATCCGAATTTCTCTGTATCCAGGCGACAGAAGCGGTCTGTTAAACTTTCAGATGGTGTTGAGTAGATTGAGAAGTGATAACCGTATTGGTCTGACCACTCTTCTACTCGATGTTTCATATCTCGAATGATATCAAGGGTGAATTCTTTAGCTTCTGGATTGGTTTCCCAATGATTGCCAAAGAATACTGTCGCTACTTCATAAAGTCCAATGTAGCCAAGCGAAACAGTAGCACGGCGATTCTTAAAGAGCACGTCAACACTTTCTTCCTTACCAAGACGACGGCCAAAAGCTCCGTATTGATAAAGGATAGGAGCATTAGCTGGAGTTGCTTCCTTGGTTCTTTCCACACGATAAACTAGAGCATCTTCAGCGATATTCATCCGCTCATTGAAGATTTCCCAGAACTTGTTCAGGTCGCCTTCAGACTCGAGGGCGATACGAGGAAGATTGACCGTCACGACACCTAGGTTCATACGGCCAGAGTTAACTTCAACTCCATTTTCATCCTTCCAGCCTTGAAGAAATGATCGGCAACCCATCGGAACTTTGAAAGAACCTGTCAATTCGATAATCTTATCGTAAGACAAAGACATCTGGGATACATGCGTTTAGTTGCGCATTCAAGTGCTAACTGCTTGATATCGTAGTTAGGAGAACCTTCCTCCAGATTAAGTCCTCTTTTTAAGAGTGAAAGATCAATTTAGGGAAGATAGCTGTACGGTGTTCTGAACCAAGCCCCTTGATACGAATGTTTAAAATTGCCTTTTTGAATTTCGCGTTCAAAAACGACTGGTTCCCTAATCCGAAAACCAAGGGAAGTAAAGGGTGTTTGCCCATTTGAAGTGAAGAGGGTATTGATTTCATACTCCAATGATTGCATAGCATCATAGATGTCTTTTTGGGTTTTCTTCCAAGCATATTCTTCGCGCTTGTCAGGCAGTACCCATTCCTCTGCATCTTTGAGGTGCTTTTGGTAATTTTTCTCTGCATAAGGAGCCAAAACTTCATCGATACGGTCTGCTGAACAGCCTCCATACTGACTTGATGCAACGTTGGCGATGATTTGCGATATCTGAGCAGTCGCAGTCTGAATAGACTTAGGACTCTCTACCTCAGCATTCCCAATCTTAAAACCATTTTCCAACATGCCCTTGAAATCAATCAGACAGCAGTTGGTCATCGGGGTGTAAGGGCTATAGTCCAAATCGTGATAGTGGATATCTCCTTTTTGGTGGGCATTAGCCACATGCTTAGGAAGCATTTGAAGACCGATTGATTTCCCAACAATCCCCGCCGTCAAATCACGCTGGGTATTAAAAACATCACTATCTTTATTAGCATTCTCATTGACAACTGCCTGGTCTTTGTTGAGAAGTTTATGGATACTGAAGTTGATATCTGTTGCTTTTGAGCGCTCAAAATCCCTTTGAGTTCGATAAGTGATATATTCCTCTGCCAAGGCATATTCTTTAGCTTCCAATAGCTCATGTTCTACGATATTTTGGATTTCATAGATTTTTACACCTTGAGGAAAACGACTATGAATCTCTTCTACAATACGTTCAACTAGAGTATTAAGACGCTTTTCGACCAAGGGGGGTTACATCCATGACTTTTTCCGCAGCCTTGTGCAAGGCTTTGTCAATCTTATCTACATCAAAAATGACGCGTCTACCGTCACGCTTTTCGACGAATAAGGTTGGATCAGGGTTTGTTTTCTCTTCCAATACAATCATATCCAGGCTCTTTTCTTAAATATTCTTTCTTAAAGTATTATATCACTATAAAAATAAAAATCAATATCTAGTAGCAAAATTCATATTTTCATAAAATTTACACTAGATATTGATTATTTTATTTTAATTTGTACAGTTTAAAGTCTTTGAATTCACTTTGAACTGGTTGATAACTTTCTGCTAGAAGCTGTTCTACTTCCGTCCAGAGAGCTGTTTTGGTATTGACCACAATCACTTTAGGCTGATTATCACGTAAATCATTGACAAGTTTGCTATGATTTGCATCAAGGCCAGTATATAATTTTGGTGATAGCAACTGACTAGCTGCTAAACGTTCACTAGTCTTATAACCATTAGTAAGATCATCCCATATATAAATACGATCTGTTGCCTGTGTTTGTCCTTTAACCGTAGTTTCCATACGAGCACGTTCTTGATATTGTTCTGAGTGAAGAACATAACGGGCTACCAGAGGAGCAAAAAAATAGGTAGGCCAAAGCTAACACTGGCAAATAGACATTACCCTGAAGAAATATTGCCCATATTGAGGGTACTTCTCGATGTCTTCTACGGCGATTGGCTCCTTCTAATTCTCCAGTTCGAATGTGAGTCAATAGAAGAATGGACAAGAAAGGAAGAAACTCAGCTATACGACTACCGTGAATCGGTTCTGTAGAGTAAATTTTCAAGCCTAGTAACAATAGGATCGCTACTGAAGTAAAAATAGATAAGACGTATTGCTTGGTTGGTTTAGACTGGAAGAGTCCTGTAAATACGAGCCTTAAGCCTCCAAGACCAATTGTTAACAATCCATAAAAAAGGAGGTTGTCCAGTAAGGCTGGATTGGACATAAATTTCAAACTATCTACTGGATAGAGGATCTGACTGATAGCGTTCCCAAAACTCCCATTATAAGCCGTATAGTAACCAATTGGATAAAAGAAGAACGAGAATCCAAGACCAGCTGCAAAGAATTGATAGAGCCCATGAACCAAGCGACCACGCCCAATATTAAAGGCTAACAAAGCAAAGAATAAGACTAGAGCATATAAAGTTGTGACGAGAGGGGCAAAGAAGAAAGCAAGCGCCAAACTCATCCCGATACGCACGAAACCTTTGTCATGATTATACTCTACCAAATACCTAGTTACTAAACTGAGAGCGTAAAACAGGAATGGAAGGGCCAAAATAGTGGCATAGCCACCGCCAAAGCTAAGTCCTCCAGCAAGAAGATAAAAGATGGTCAACACTTGTTGCGACTGCTTGTTCTCCTCCGTCAAGGTATAAGTTGAACGGAAAAGAAAAATCCCAGCACCCACTAGAGCAAGCCAAGTAAAGGCTGCAAACAAAATACTACCCTTGCTTAGATACTGTAAAAAGTAATAGAGAAGACCACTCGTTCCAAAATAGTCTGTGTAGATATCTCCCCCCTGGTGCATAGCCCATCCGATATAAAAATCTTGTGCCTGCTCTGGGCTAGTTAGTCCTAGCAAGAAAGGAAGAACTACAGATACAAGTACAACTAGAGTGCTCCAGATTAGGATCTTAAATAATGGTAAGGGAGCAAACGGACTTGATTCATCCTCGAAGTGCTCCTCTCTCCCAACTAAATCATCCTGAATTCCCGTCCAAGATGGAGTTGGTTCCTCTTCTAATCTGCCATATACGTTCATTCATTCTCTCCTATGTTTTAATTTGTTCTAGTATATCAAAAAGTCTAAAGCTTGTCAGCCTGTGGTGGCCATTTGTCTAACTTTTGACAGAGACTAGTGAAGCGCTCAATCTCATAAAAACGATGATAGGAAGCATTTTTATAGTGGTCTAAAAAATTTTTTTCTTCTACCGTCAGCATGGTCATTCCTCCTTTTCTCTTTATTCGAAAATAGAGGACGATTCTATCAAAAAAGCTGAATTCCCAAAAGAGAATTCAGCACTTTGTCTTTAGTCAGCCTTTTTTTCTAAATTTTTTGAAATGCTTCGATTTTTACCTTCCAGATACACCATAAGAATGGAGATATCTGCTGGGTTAACACCAGAGATACGGCTAGCTTGACCGATGGTTTCTGGATTGATGAGTTTGAACTTCTGGCGAGCCTCAGTCGCGATAGAATCAATGTCATCCCAGTCGATGTTGGCTGGAATCCGTTTCTTCCATGCGTTTCATCTTGGCAACCTGATCCATGGCTTTGGAAATATATCCCTCGTACTTGATCTCTGTTTCAATCAATTCGATAATCTTGTCATCTAACTCTTCAGCAGCAGGTCCGATAAAGGCCACCACATCTTGGTAAGAGACTTCTGGACGACGGAGGAACTCCTTGGCAGTGACTGCATCTGTCAATGGTTTGAATCCCATCGCTTCGACCTTGGCGTTGGTTTCCTTGACTGGCTTGAGTTTGATGCTGTCTAAACGCTTCATCTCATTGTCAAATTGGTTTTTCTTGATTTCAAAACGAGCCCAACGTTCATCGTCAACAAGCCCAATCTCGCGCCCCATCTCAGTCAAACGCATATCGGCATTGTCATGACGGAGAATGAGTCGGTACTCAGCACGACTGGTCAAGAGACGGTAAGGTTCAATAGTTCCCTTGGTCACCAAGTCATCAATCATGACCCCGATATAACCGTCACTGCGCTTCAAAATCAACTCAGGCTTGCCTTGGATTTTCAGAGCCGCATTGATACCTGCGATAATCCCTTGGCCTGCTGCCTCTTCGTAACCAGATGTACCATTTGTCTGGCCAGCCGTGAAAAGTCCTGAGATTTTCTTGGTTTCCAGAGTCGCACGCAACTGGTGTGGTAAGACCATATCATACTCAATGGCATAACCAGTTCGCATCATTTCTGCATTTTCCAAACCTTTGATGGAATGTACCAAGTCACGTTGCACATCCTCAGGAAGGCTGGTTGAAAGTCCCTGGACATAAACTTCCTCTGTATTGCGACCTTCTGGTTCAAGGAAGAGTTGGTGGCGTTCCTTGTCCGCAAAACGCACAATCTTATCTTCAATTGATGGACAGTAACGAGGTCCCACACCCTTAACTACACCTGTAAACATAGGCGCACGGTGGAGGTTGTTTTGGATAATCTCATGACTAGTACCATTGGTATAGGTCAACCAGCACGGTACTTGGTCTTTGACATAGTCCTCATCACGTGAAGTGTATGAGAAGTGATTTGGCGCTTCGTCTCCTGGCTGAATTTCTGTCACATCGTAGTTGATAGAGGAAGCCTTGACACGTGGAGGCGTTCCTGTCTTGAAACGACCGATTTCAAGTCCAAGTTCCTTGAGATTATCAGCTAGGTTAATAGAAGCTAGGCTGTGGTTTGGACCTGATGAGTACTTGAGGTCTCCGATGATGATTTCCCCACGGAGGGCAGTCCCTGTCGTCACGATAACAGCCTTGGCAGCATACTCTTGATGGGTCGCTGTACGAACACCGACAACCTTGCCATCTTCCACCAAAATCTCATCAATCATTGTTTGACGAAGGGTTAGATTTTCTTGAGTTTTCAACTGTTTTGCGCATTTCCTTAGAGTAGAGCTCCTTGTCAGCTTGCGCACGAAGGGCACGAACAGCTGGACCTTTCCCAGTGTTAAGCATCTTCATCTGGATGTAAGTCTTGTCAATGGTCTTGGCCATTTCCCCACCGAGAGCGTCGACTTCGCGCACGACAATCCCCTTGGCAGAACCACCGATAGAGGGATTACATGGCATGAAAGCCAACATTTCAATGTTAATAGTCGCAAGCAAGACCTTGCAACCCATACGGCTAGCAGCTAGGGAAGCTTCGACCCCCGCGTGTCCCGCACCGATTACAATAATATCGTATTCTTCTGTAAAATTATAAGTCATTTCTTAACCTTTCAAAAATTTCTCGCTAAATAAGGAACTAACTTCTCCTCCTCTAGAGCTTGATCCATAGTAACCCATTTAAAGTGCGTATGCTCTTCAGGATCTAATCTGATAATTGGCTTCTCCCCAACCCACTCTGCTTTATAAACTAAGCGAGTAAAGACAGTATCCTTAGAGGTATCCAGTTGACTATCTTCGTGAAGAAGCTTGAGCGAACTACTGTCTAGCCTAACTCCCGTTTCTTCAACACATTCTCTAAGAGCTCCATCTCGCGGAAGTTCACCCTTTTCAACCCCGCCACCAGGAATATCCCAGTAAGTTGGATAAACGTTGGGTTGTCCTCTTTTAATTTCCGAACGCTGAATGAGCAAATAATCACCACCACTATGAACAAGTACATGGGCAATAAGCTTAACCATTGTTTTCTCTCCTATTCGTTAAGATGGATGTGTCGTAATTGTCCGTCCCAATCTGGTAAGGCGGTTTTTAAAAATGCTGGAACTAGCTGAATATTCTGGAGCTGATCCAAGTCAATCCACTCGCAGGGCTGCAAATTTCTCATCTTCCTGCATGGTCAATGGGGCATCCTCAAGTAAGTCCACCAGATAATGAAACTCAATGTTGTGATAGGAAACACCGTCCTGTTCAAAACGATTTTCAACCACAAAAGCTAGCTGCCCAGCTTGAGCTTTTACACCCAGTTCTTCCCTCACTTCACGGACTACCGCGTCTTCCGTGCTTTCATTGACTTGAATCGCACCGCCGATAGTGTAATACTTGCCCTTATCTTTGGTGACTAGAAGTTTGCCATTTTGGAGAATCAAGGCTGTCGCCCGAACGCCAAAAACTGTGTTCCCCACCTTTGTCCGAAAGTCTTGTTGAGTCATTTTTATCCTTTCCTCTAAACGACACAAAAACAGTCAAAACTCGTAAGAAGTGCAGAACAAAAAGCCTGCAATATCCATGAGCTTTGACCATCATGACTATTGTTAAAGTTATTTTATCAAATCAAATCATTTTGTCAATGCAAATCACTGTTTGAGCAAGGTCTGCACACTGACGATAATCATCTGTATTCCTATCGAGAATAGTAAAAGTCCCATCATTTTTGTTATAATTTTCATCAAATTTTCTCCCAAGAAGCCTGCAATTTGTTTTGCACTTCTTAACAGGAGATAAGTGATGACACATAGTAGAGCAAAAGCAACTACGGTTATCAGTTGATTCTGCAAACCTCCATTAGCCAGACTTAAAGCAGTTGTAATTGTACCTGGTCCTGCAAAAAGTGGCATTGCAAGAGGAGAAATAGCAATAGACATTGGATCTGAATTTACTGCTTGCTGCTCCATTCCTTTATAGCTGGGTGAATGATTACCATTAATCATATGATAACCGATAACGGCCACTAATATTCCACCAGCAATTCTGAAAGAAACAATTGTAATTCCAAATACTTTAAAAATGAAATCTCCTGAAAAGATAAAAACAGTTACAATAACAAAGGCAATCAAAAGACTCCTAAAAGCAATTTTTCGTGAAATTTTTTGACTATCATCTGCTACTAAAGCCATGTAAGCAGGAAGATTTGAAATTGGGTTCATTATAGCGAAAAATGCCATAAATGCATAAAAAAATTGAGAACTCATCGTTTTTACTTAACTCCAGTTAGACATACTGACAAACCTTGCCATCGCGGTAGGCATTATCAATCAAACCACCACCGAGACATTCTTCACCATCGTAAAAGACAACTGCCTGTCCTGGTGTAATGGCGCGTTGCGGTTCTGCGAAAATGACCTCTGCCTTGTCTCCTTTGACATGTACAGTCACCTTCGAGTCCGGCTGACGGTAGCGGAATTTAGCTGTACATTCGAGCGTAAATTCCTCTGGCATGTCACGAGTAAAGTGGACTTGACTCGCCTCTAGGCTAGTTGACATGAGCGAATCATGGTAGAATCCTTGGCCGACATAGAGGATATTCTTGCTCAGGTCTTTTCCGACAACGAACCAAGGTGCATTGTCACCGCCGTGTTGGCCACCGATACCGAGTCCCCCACGCTGACCAATCGTATAATACATAAGACCTGCATGTTCGCCCATATCGCGACCATCCACAGTCATCATGCGACCAGGTTGAGCTGGTAGGTAGTTGCTGAGAAATTCTTTAAAGTTCTTTTCTCCGATAAAGCATATCCCTGTCGAGTCTTTCTTCTTAGCAGTCGCAAGTCCTGCTTCTTCAGCTATTTTTCGTACTTCAGGTTTTTCCAAATGCCCCAGTGGGAACATGGTTTTTTGAAGTTGTTCTTGCGAAAGTTGGCTGAGGAAATAGGTCTGGTCTTTCCCATTATCCACGCCACGAAGCATGTGAACGATACCATCCTCATCACGCACCACACGGGCATAGTGCCCCGTCGCCACATAGTCTGCTCCCAAGGTCATGGCATAGTCCAAAAAGGCCTTGAACTTAATTTCCTTGTTACACATAACGTCTGGATTTGGCGTACGTCCTGCACGGTATTCCGCTAGGAAATACTCAAAAACGCGGTCCCAGTACTCTTTTTCAAAATTGACAGAGTAGTAGGGAATGCCGATTTGATCTGCCACTGCAGCCACATCCTTGTAATCTTCGGTCGCCGTACAGACGCCGTTTTCATCTGTGTCATCCCAGTTCTTCATGAAGATACCGATCACATCGTAGCCCTGCTCCTTGAGCAAGAGAGCCGTCACCGACGAATCGACACCACCACTCATCCCCACGACAACACGTGTTTTAGAGTTATCACTCATGGTAGTTCTCCCATCTATTCGTTTATTCATACCCTTCAAAATTCTATTTATTATGACTTTCAATAGAATTTCTTCGAGTATAGTCTTTTCGTTTGCTTTTAGTACTAGGCAACGAGTCGCAGGCATAACTTGAGTTCGCTCAATCAGTCTGGGAGACTGATTGAGGTTATAAATCAGACAAGCTCAGCTTGCATCTCATTTCGAGTTAACGACGTAATAAAAGATAAACGAAATGACTAGTTCACGATTGAAGGTCGTGTTTGCTTTAACGATTGAAGGTCGTTTGAGCAGTATTCATTATAACATGCTTGGTTAGAGAAGACAAGGAAAGATGCTGACAATCTATCACCCTCTTCTGTAAATACATGAAGATAAGAATACAAAAGAAATCAATTCATACCTAAATCTCTATTCTCTTTATAAACTTATTTTTTAAAATCAACTAAAAATGATATACTGTAATAAGGAGGAATGCGCACATGATTCCATATATACACCATCATCCATGTGCGTAGGACTAATGTGAACAACTACAAAGATATTCTAAAATCAAAAAAATACTATTTTTATTATTACACTTATTGCAGGGTATTTGGACTTTTGACAGGCTTAGTCCTCCATCAAGAAAAAATCCAAGCAGAGAGAGGGAACGTTGCTCTCGTCAACCATCAAAAAGAATCATCAAGATGTTGAACAAGTAAAAAAACGCTATTAAAAAAACTTCAATATTGATTCTGAAACCATTATAGAAGATTGGAAAAAGATCCAAGAATTGAAACCAACTACTGATGAAGGCAAAAAGACACTAGCAGACTTTCTTACTTCTACTGCCGATAAAGTCACAAATCATTATAGTGAAAAAGCTTTAAAACTAGATATAAAAGATTCTGATAGCCAGTTTCAAGATAAACAAACACTCGAAACAGCCATTACTTCCTTACAAAAAATACTAGAAATCATTAAAAACATCAATTCTGCAAACGATCAAACTGCTCTTGAAGAAAAGATAAAACCAATTCAAGAACTAATCTCTAAATTTCAAAAACAAATTGAAGTCTTGACTAAAAAAGAAGAACAAAAGTCTAACCAGACTGAAACGACTAGTAGCGTTCAGAGAGTAGAATCCTACAATTCAGAAGATAGCAACTACACTCCAACCTACACTGAATCATATGGAAACCTGAATAATTCCCAAGCACCTGCAGCTGAGCAATATTCATCTGGTAGTGGTGGAAATAATGTTGTCAATACAGGAGATCAAGCAGAGGCTAATACCAATAGTAATAATGCTGAAGATAGCAATACAAATAGTCATCAACCTACTAATTCAGGTGTAGAAAATCCATAAACTTGTCAGAGCCTTAATAAATCTGCTACCACTAATGTTTACATCAAATAAAAATAATAGTACATAAAAAGAGCCATTCTAGGCTCTTTTTAGGGACTCTATGATATTTGTAGTAGGTAAATTCCTATAGATATTATGGAGCCAATTATTGATTAAAAACTTTAGTCATCTTCGTCTCTATAAAAATATTTTCTATACACCCTGATAATCAAAATTATGCAATATCATACCAAAAGCTATAATAATGAATTTATCAGATTTCTTTTAGTATATCAATCACTGTCCAATAATTGGACTAGACTCTAGATATAATAAAAATAACAAAAATGAATCTCACCAATTCCTGCAAAAAAATGTTTCATGTAACGATTCTCCATTTGCACCATTAAATCAGTTTTATTTTAGAGTATCATAAAACAATCAATCCTTCCACATAAAAACCATTGGCGAAATACTATTCTAAAAGCATTGATCATCCAGATTTCTCCAGAATAGAGCTGTCCTGACTATCGAACAGATTTCGAATCCCATATATCAGGCAATTCTAAGTTTAGAACTGCTATAAAATAAATGTTTTATGAGGTTGTTCTAAGATCTTTGACTGCTTAAACATTTTACGTTCTGAAAGGATTCTAAAGCTAGAATAGCTCAAAAATCACGAGAACTAAGGTATTCGAATCTTAAGAGTCATACGATTTCATGAATACTCCATTCTTATTAAGCATGATTAAAAGTGTAATCCTAACAAGTGATCCTCGACTGTGTTTGTAGTACTTAGTTACCTAGATAAGACTATTTCCCTTTATCATATCTGATTTTTAAGTCGTTCTAAGATTTTCACCCTATATTTCTATTACTTGCTATTTTTAAATAATTCATACTCTTTTTGCTCTGATAAATGGGAACTGAAAAAAATTAGAAAAAGAAGTAAAACCGAAAACAAATAACCTCGCTTTTTGAATCACTAAAAGATATCCTAAAAACTAAGTAAGCTATAACATCCAATGCGAAAAGAAAAGATATTCTCCTCTTCATTAAAGTACCTGTATCAAATAATCTGATGAAATAAAAATTTTATCGTAGTATCTACACAAATTTTTATCAAAAAGATAAGAGTCAGTACATGATTATCAACTGTACCATAGAAGAATAGATGGAAATATAGTTAATATAAAACTAGAAATCTCTAAATATTTTTATCCAAGGAAATTGAGACCCCTGCTTCTAAACTGACTAATTTTCTTATATTCGTTAGTCAATTTAGTAGCAAAAATCTTTATCAATTAGAAATGAAAAGATTATCTAACTCTAGTAATAAAAAAACACTTATTAATACGATATAAGTGACTTTTCTGGGAAAAATTTATTGATTAAAATTGGGGAAACTCATTAACAGAACCGAATTTATAGCTAGCAGATAGATACTATTTTATTTTTTTCACAGAATATAGAGTAGTGATACTATTGAGTAGATGAAAAGCTAAAAAGATAAGTAAAAAAATACTCCGTGTTACCTGATTATCGGCTTAAATGACAAAAATATATACATCCAACAAACGATAATATGTATTTTTTTCGAATCTTATCTACATTACTCATCTTACTGTGGCAGATATGAATCCATCCCAAGGATAAGGATTTCCGTTAATATCACAACCTCTATTAAGAGCACCATATCCAATACAGTAAGCTATTTTTCCTGCTGCTGTAGCCAATACACCTGCTGCTGCACCAACAAGCCAACCTCCAAGGCCTCCAACTTTAATATAGTTTATTAGTTTTTTGGTTAAAACTGCAGCTCCAGCTAATGCTATAAAAGTGCCTGGGCTCATAGCTAAAGCTGCGCAAATTCCTTGACAAGCACTCTTGCTTAAATAAGCCCCCCCATCAAGATACATCATCTCTTCTTGCTCAAGAGCAACATAATTATTTGGCAATACGAGTTCCATTTATTTTCTCCTTTTTTATTAAGCATGGTTAGGATAGGTTCCTAACAAGTGATCGTCGACTTTGTTTATAGCACTTAGTACCTAGATAAGATAGCTTTCCTTTATCTTACTTTATTTTATAGGTTACCTAATGTTTAAAACCAATTAGTGCTTGAAACTTAACATTTCCAAAATCCAATCAAGATAGGTTTCTTTGTCATAGACAATCCTCACTTCAACTGGCATATCCTTTTGGAGGACGACTGTCTCGCTTTCATGTTTTAGAGTTAAGGTTTCTAATTCTATCATGACTTTATAAAGACTGACATTCCCTTCTTTCGTTTCTTGGGAAATTGTTCCTGAATCAATCTGTCTAACTTGTCCCTTTAGTGTTCCATATTTTTGACTATTTACACCAGTAATAGCAACATCAGCTTTTGCTCCCTTCGAAACACGAGAAATATCGCTTGCAAGTACAAAAGCTTCTACATAGTAACCTTTTTCTTTCCCTGAAACTTCTGCTATCGTTTGCCCCTGCTGAATAGCCATTCCTTGTTTCAAAGGCACCATATAATGCAGAGTACCTTCATTTGTCGCTAATATACTATTAGCTTTATCTTGACCTGTTGCCACTCCAAGATTAGCCTCAAGTTCAGTAATACTTTTATTGTTGTTTGAACGAGCAGTACCTAACTCACTAATTAATTGGGCATAAATATTATAAGCCTGAGAAGTTGGATTATTATAGGTACGGTTCATATCCTTAATATGCTTTTGTTGACTATCAATCTCGCTATTCTTAGAAGTAATACTTGTTTTTAATGCTTCGATTTTTTGTTGTTATTTCTGATATCTTAGCCTCTAACTTAGCTTTATCATCAGCTGATGTCGTATCTGATAGAGGGGATGAGTCTGATTGTTGTTGAAGCTGAAGTAATTCATTTTGCAAAGCCTGCAAGTCGGCATCTAACTGATCTCTTTCAGTCGTCATTTTATTCAACTTCGTATACTCATCCTGAATCTTTGAATACTGGGTACCATTGTTATAATTTTCTGAATTTAATTGAGACAGGTAGTATTCAACTTTCCCATAATATTCCTGTTCTTCACCAGAATTAGACATATGGTTGTATTTCTCATTTAATGATTGTTCAAATTTTTGAAAGATAGCTTCTTTTGCGAGTAACTTCTCCAATTGTTTATTTAAAGAGCTCGCTTGTAAACCTTCTTGTCCACTTGATAACGAAACAATGATATCTCCTGATTTTACAATATCCCCTTCTGACTTATGTAAAGTAACTACCTTCCCCGAACTAATTGCTGATAGGAACTCTGTACCTGTTATAAGTGAATTCCCATTCGCTTTTACAATATAGTTCTTGGGTATATAAGCTGCGCCAATCAAGGCTCCAATTAAGATGATAGCAGTTGAAATAATGAGAATGAACACAAAAGCTGGTGGTTTCTTATCAAAGAAAATACGAGAATAACGTAATTCTGATTTATTATATAATTTCATAGGCTTACAATTGGTCTAAAAATATCTACTACCATTTTTCAGGAGAAGAATTAACATAAACTGTATAGACAATCCCGTCCGTTTGAATATCATTTTTCATAGACATGTAGATCCAATTTAGAATACGCATACTGTAGATACTCTGGACTATCTTCAAAACGAACATATAAACAATATGGAACAGAGATGGAATCCTGTACATCATAAATGTTACTGTACTGTTGAGCATTATGGGCTTGAATATAAAACTCAAAATCAGTCGTTATCAATCCATCATCATGAATAGTTGTACCACAACTTTTTACAATTAATGGACCAAAAATTTCTGCTTTTAATAACTGCAAATGTTGATAAAACTTTTCAATCTCTTGATTTATATTTTTCTACTTTTATATCATACAACTTTTTACAAATAACTGACTTTAGTACTAGTTTTTTTATTATCTTTAATCTCTAGTTTAGCCATAAGTAACCTCCTCTGCATCTAACATAACCGACGGTTCTACTTGTTGCTTCATATAAATATTCTGTAACTCGACCATTCTAGCATATTTTCCGTTTTTCGCCATTAATTCCTCATGAGTTCCATATTCCACAATGGAACCATTCTCCAAAAAACATATCTTATCACATCGAAGAAGTGTAGACAGCCTGTGTGCTACTACAATTGTTGTCTTATCCATTATTTTATTAAAAATTAAATCCTGAATAATCTGTTCACTAAATGAATCTAAGTTAGAGGTTGCCTCATCAAATATATACAAGTCAGCTTTACTCAGTAGTGCTCTTGCAATAGCCAATCGTTGTTTCTCTCCACCCGAGAAATTTTGACCGCCTTCTTCTACAAAGGAGCCATAACGATTTTGAAGGCGTTGAATCGTATCATGAATACCAACAATACGACAAACTCTCACCATATCCTCATATGTAACAGAAGGATTACCAATTTTTAGATTATCAATAATTGTCCCTGTAAAGAGTTCTATGGTCTGAGGAATGTAGGAAATTTTCTTACGTAATTTACCATAGTCAAGATCTGATAAGTCATTTTCTCCTATACGAATTTTCCCCTCACTCGGATTTATAAATCTTAATAACAAACGAACTAGCGTACTTTTTCCTGCTCCGCTTTCTCCAACAAAAGCTATTTTTTCTCCTTGTTTAATTTGCAAATTAAAGTTCTTGATAACAGGAGAGCGCGAACCATAGGCAAATGTTACATCTTTAAATTCAATATCATCACATAAGGTGAAGTCTCTAATACTATAATCCAAGGAGCAGTCTTCACGATCTACTTCCATCAATTCTTGAAGCCGACTAACCGCAACCTGTACCTCTTGAAAGGTTAACTGCAAACCAACTAGATTCTGAATAGGTTCTGTAAAATATTGACTTAATGTCTGAAAAACCAAGAGATCCCCTAATAGTCATTTTTCCATCAATGATAAATAAGGCGCCCACTCCATAAATAATAACCCACCCATGGTTGAGGTCATTGAGGATATTGTAGACTGAATATTCTGCAAAAACACCTTCTTTATAACCAATTTCTAAAAGTATGAACAAATTTTTTCTTCAATTTTTGTTTAAACGATTGTTCCTCGTCATGTTGAGACTTAATGGTATCAATATTACGAATGGATTCAATTAACTGTGAATTAGAAGTCCATTTGCTTCCATTTGTTCATGATTAATTTTTATAAGGCTTTTTAAAACAGTATATAAGAATGAGTGTTAACAATAACCATAAAAACTAATATCAGAAATAAAGATTGATTAATAGTCCAAAGGACAACCGCACTAATAACTGATAAGGTGATATCCATGACTAATGAAATAGAGACTGACGTAAACACATTCTTTATCGTCATCGCATCTTGAAATCTTGTTAAAACATCACCAACTCTACGACTTCCAAAAACTATAAGGAAGATGAATAATATGGTCATAATATCCCATTAAAACCGGTATATCAATTTTTCGAGATAGAAACAAAAGAACGTGCTGACGAAAATGCAGATAGAAGAGTCTGTAAGAACGACACTATTCCAAATACTATCAAAAACATATACAGACTATTTTTTAAAGCATATGGAATCACCTCGTCCATGATAACTTTTGAAAAGAGACTCGATAAAATACCAATGATACTTAAAAACAAAGGAAGCTAATATGACTGTACTAATCAATCCTTTTTGATTAAAAATTAACGTTCCAAATAAATCAAAAAGTCCTTTTTCCCTTTTAGTTTCCCTCTTTCAAAAATCCGAATTTGGAACCATAAAAAGAGTAATACCTTGATAAATTTCTCCCAATTCGTCACTTGACATCTTGCGTATGCCACTAGCAGGGTCTGCTACGTAAAATTTACTATTCCTTTTGATACTATGTAATACCACAAAATGATTTTGACCTAAATCGTTCTTAACTTGAAGAATCGCAGGAAATGTTAATTTCGGGGTCAAATCTTCCAGAGCTACTCGCACAGCTTTTACCGTAAAATTCAATTTGTTCAGACCTGAAACAATACCACTTACAGTCGTTCCATACATGTCTGTCCCAATAATTTCCCGAATCTTCATGATTGATAGTTCCTTTTTGTAAGATAAAAGAACTGTTGAAACAACTGCCAGACACAATCTGACTGATCATGTCTGCATCGTACAAGGATATTTTTAAATATAGAAATACTCTATTCTTTAGAATTAGTCTAATTTGTATGCCATATATGCTAAATAGCTACATATTATGATATCTGTCATGGTGCTATAACTTATAAAAGGTTAATTTTTGACATGTAGTTAATCAATTCATTCTAAATCTCTTTCCTATAAAGACTTCGTTTAACAAAATGATTCTATCTCTTGAGTGCTAAAGAGTGCACATTTATCATGAAATATTATCAGAAAAACTTTTCTTTGATGTCATCCAAACCTCAATCACTGCCCCGTAGTTCTTGAATCAGTCTATTTTCAACTGTATCATTCTTTGTTCTTGATATCGTTCCAAGAATTTTAGTACAGCAGATTTTTGTCCAAGGACTGAGCTTCCTCTAACAACTCAAGCTCCCTTACATTATATCAGCCAGCTCCATGGAAAGATTATGGCCAGACTAATTATTGATATAATACATACTAGAATACAAAATATTTTTTTATTCATCATTTTTCCTCTTATCTTTGGTTCCATTTTTTAAACTATGTCAACCTTTTTACAAATTTATTTCGACTTTCTTTTTACTTTTTATATTACTATGATACAATATGTTTAATAGGATTCAATTTCTTGTTAACTTTTTTCACAAAAAGGAGAAAATCATGCGTTACGATTTTGGAAATGTTTATAAAAAATCCGTGAGTCAAAAGGACTGACCCAAGAGGAGGTCTGTGGGGATATTCTCTCAAGAACCAGCCTATCAAAAATCGAAAGTGGAAAAACAACTCCTAAATATGAGAATATGGAGTTTCTTCTCCAGCAAATTAATATGACCTTTGAAGAGTTTGACTATATTTGCCATCTCTATCAACCTAGCCAACGAGCGGAAATCATACAAAGCTACCTCAATATGAGCTCAATCCTAGGGACTAGTGAACTCGAAAAACTATTTCAAAAATGCCAAGACTATCTCAAAACCCACCACGATCTTCCTATAGAGGAAATCAGCGACATGCTTGAAGTTGTCATTTATATCCGTCAACACGGGACAGGGGAACTATCAGACCACGCAGAACAGGTTGTCAAGAAACTTTGGAGGAAAATTGAAAAACAAGATATTTGGTATGAGAGTGACCTAAAAATCCTCAATACCATCCTTTTCAGATTTCCCATTGAACACCTCCACCTCATCACTGGAAAAAGATCTTGCAACGCTTGGAAGTCTATAAAAACTATCAACATTTATATGAATTACGAATGACAATCCTACTCAATCTGTCCACCATCTACTTGTACAATCAAGATAAAAATACCTGTCAACAAATCTGCTACACCTTACTAGAGGATGCTAAGAAAAAGAGAAGATACGATATTTTGGCTATCACTTATGTTCGAATAGGTATTTGTACTAGTAATGAACATCTTATTCAAAAGGGATTCTCCCTTCTGGAGTTAACTGATGAAACCTCAATGCTATCTCACCTCAAAAAGGAAGTAGAGACCTGTTATCAAGCAAAGGAAATATAAAAAAAGTCGAGGAAATCCCTCGACTTTTGCATCTTATTTTGTTCGTCAGTTCTTAGTACCAACCGTTGTTAAGCCAGAAGTTCTTAGCAGCTGTCCATGAACCGTAACGTCCTGCTACATAAGCATCTGCTACACGTTCTTGGTTTTCTGCTGAGTAGTCACCGTTCAAGTATGAATCTGTCAATTGGTAACGTCCGATGTAACGTCCGTTTGTAGCTGTGTAGCTACCGCCTGATTCTTTTTGAGCGATCCATTCTTTAGCTTCTGCTTCAGATCCGTTTACAGTTGAAGTTGATGCTGAAGTTTCTGTTGTAGCAACAGTTTCTTCTGCAACAGTTACGCTTGCTGCTGGTGCTTCATAAGTTGTTGTTTCAGTAGCTGCAGGTGCTGCTACTGGAGCTTCTGCTGTCGCAGCTGAAGTAGTTGCAGTTGCTGGTTCTTCACCATCAATCACCAATACTTGGTCTACATAGATCAAATGAATATCTTTAATCTTATTTTTTTCTGCCAATTTTTCAACAGTTGTATTGTATTTTTCAGCGATTCCTGATAGAGTGTCACCTGATTTTACTGTGTAAGTTGTTGTTTCTTGTGCAAAAGTAAGTGATGGTGCAAGGAAAGCAAGCGCTGCTGCTACTCCTACAAGTCCTGTTTTTAATTTTTGTTAGTTGTTGATTTCATATTAAAAGATTCTCCTTCTTTCTTATATTTCCATCATACCCTACTATTATTACTGTTTCTTGACGGTTTTATGTAGAAATGTTACAAGACTATGTTTTATTTCACTTAAACAGCCTCTTTTTGTTACAAAAGGCTTGATTTTTATAGGCTTTATGGGGATTTTTAGATATTTTATCATGGAATTGAGCGCTTGCATCTAATCTTTGATATAATAGAGTTAAGAATCTTTTTAAGGGGAAACAGATGCAATCACTTCGTTTTCAATCTGTCTTTGATATCATTGGGCCAGTCATGATTGGCCCATCTAGTAGTCACACGGCAGGAGCTGTTCGTATCGGTAAAATCGTCTCTTCTATCTTTGACGATACTCCAACCGAGGTCGAGTTCCAGCTTTTTTTAATTCTTTTTGCAAAAACCTATCGAGGGCACGGAACTGACCTAGCCCTTGTCGCTGGAATCTTGGGAATGGACACAGATGATCCAGAAATTCCAAATAGTTTAGAAATTGCCCACAAGCGTGGCATCAAAATTGTCTGGACCATCCAGAAAGACAGTAACGCCCCTCACCCAAATACTACGAAAATCACTGTTAAGAATGAGCACAAGACCATCAGTGTGACAGGAATTTCAATCGGTGGTGGTAACATCCAGGTGACAGAACTCAATGGCTTTGCCGTATCCCTCAACATGAACACCCCTACCATTATCATCGTTCATCAGGATGTTCCTGGTATGATCGCTCACGTAACAGAGGCCCTCTCTCGCTTTGACATTAACATCGCCCAAATGAATGTAACCCGAGAAAAAGCTGGTGAGAAAGCCATTATGATTATCGAAGTTGATAGTCGCAACTGTGATGAATCTATCGAAGAGATTCGTAAAATTCCTCATTTGCATAATGTCAATTTCTTTCAATAGGAGAAAATATGTTTTACTCTATCAAAGAATTAGTCCAACAAGCCGAACTTGATTTTCAAGGAAATGTTGCGGAACTCATGATTACGACCGAGTTTGAACTAACCGGTCGTGAACGTGAAGAAGTTCTCCTTCTCATGGAACGCAACCTTGAAGTCATGAAAGCTTCAGTTGAGCTTGGTCTTAGTGAAAAAAAATCTCGTAGTGGCTTAACAGGTGGAGATGCTGCCAAGCTCGACCACTACATCAAAAAAAAGGAAAGACCCTATCAGACTTCACTGTCTTGTCTGCAGCCCGTAATGCTATCGCCGTTAATGAACACAATGCCAAGATGGGGCTGGTCTGTGCAACACCTACTGCTGGTAGTGCAGGCTGCCTTCCAGCCGTTCTCACTGCTGCTATTCAAAAGTTGGATTTAACTCATGAACAACAACTAGACTTCTTATTCGCTGCAGGTGCTTTGGACTCGTGATTGCTAACAACGCTTCTATCTCGGGAGCCGAAGGTGGCTGCCAGGCCGAAGTCGGTTCAGCTTCAGCCATGAGTACCGCTGCCCTAACCCTAGCTGCAGGCGGAACACCTTATCAAGCGAGCCAGGCTATCGCCTTCGTTATCAAAAACATGCTTGGTCTCATTTGCGACCCAGTTGCAGGCTTGGTTGAAGTTCCTTGCGTCAAGCGTAACGCCATGGGAGCAAGTTTTGCCTTCATCGCAGCCGACATGGCTCTGGCTGGTATCGAATCAAAAATTCCAGTTGATGAGGTCATTGACGCCATGTATCAAGTAGGATCTAGCTTACCAACTGCCTTTCGTGAAACTGCTGAAGGGGGGCTCGCTGCCACACCTACAGGTCGTCGCCTTCAAAAAGAAATCTTCGGCGAATAAATTCATCATTATGAGGAGAATCAATGTCATCTATATCTGCTATCTTTTTTGACTTAGATGGAACGTTAGTTGATAGTTCTATCGGTATCCATAATGGTTTCACCTATACCTTTGACCAACTTGGAGTTTCTAGTCCTGGTGCCAAAACCATTCGAGGTTTTATGGGGCCCCCACTAGAAACCAGCTTTGCTAGTTGTTTACCAGCTGAGCAAATAGAGGAAGCCATCCAGCTCTATCGTTCTTATTATAAGGAAAAGGGTGTTTACGAAGCCCAACTCTTTCCACATATCAAAGATTTACTCGTAGAACTAGCTGAGCATTATCCTCTTTATATCACTACTACGAAGAATACACCAACCGCAGTTGACATGACTAGCAATTTTGGGATTGATCACTTCTTTGATGGCATTTATGGTTCAAGCCCTCAAGCCCTACACAAGGCAGATGTTATTCGTCAGGCTCTGGAAACTCATCATCTAACCCCCGAAACAGTCGTTATTATCGGAGATACCAAGTTTGATATGATTGGTGCCCAAGAAACTGGCATTAAAAAATTAGCGGTAACCTGGGGATTCGGTGAGGAGAAAGACCTCATGGGCTATAATCCTGACTGGATTGCTCACCACCCAACAGACATTTTACACCATCTACAATTAAAACGTTAAACAAAAGACTCCCAGCCTAAAAGTTAGGTTTGGGAGCTTTTTGTCTGATCATAATGAGGAGAATGACATTCCACGTATTCATCCAATTATTCAAAAGGGGAAACTTCTTCGCTTTCAACTTCTTTAGGTCTATTGATTGTTACTATTTCTACTTCCCTACTTGGCATAGCTAGCAGAACTAATAGAGCAAAACGTCCAACCATTGGAACAAAGTGAAGGAAGATAAAGGCCCAGTGGAAACCTCCATCACGCAAACGGCGAATCTTTAACGCTAAAGTAGGCAACAAAAGGAGTAGAGCCAAAATGGCATAAATACTGACAACCAATATAACTAAAGTAAAGTTCAGAGAAGGACCTTGGTTTATTTCTTTATTGAAGATAAGGATATACAAGGGGAGGAACAAGATATGATTCATCAGCCAAACCCACCAATACTCTGGACGTGTTGAGCGTCCTACAAAATCTACATAACCTTTTAAAAAATTTATATAAGCCCTAAACAAGATATTTCTCCTTTTTAACAACTGTATACTATAAAGCAGCCTCATTGTTCTAAAACACTCCCAAATCTATTTTAGATATGGGAGTGTTAGATATTTGCTTAACAATATAAAGAAAACTCTAAAACAGTTTCACTTGCAAAACCTAAACTTCTTAGTTTTTGTCTGATTCTTCGAATGGTGAAACTTCTACAACTTCTTCAGTTTCATTGATGGTCACTACTTCTACTTGTTTCGTTGGCATAGCTAACAAAACTAAAAGAGCAAGAGGTCCAACCATGGGAATAAAAATGATAAAGATTAGAGCCCAGTGGAAACCAGCATCACGTAGTCGACGAACTGTCAATGCAAGTCCAGGTAAGAAAAGTGCTATACCGAAGATCATATAGATAATAGCAATTCCACCCAAGGCCATAAGAGCCGCCTCATTTCTTGGATTTGCGAGTGCCTTAAAATATACTGAGTAAAAAGGGACAAGGAGAATCATATTTCCTAGCCAAATCCACCAATACTCTGAGCGTGTTGAACGGCCTGTAAAATCTACATAACCTTTAAAGAAATTCTTATATGCGTTAATCATAAGTTACTCCCTATTTTTTTAATTCATACGAAATGAAAATGAAAGAGCAAATTAGAAAGTTCGTTATAAACCATATCTAAGTACAGTCAAACGATGCAGACCTCATTTACTTTGATTTTCAAATAGTATAAATTTAGTTTACCATAAATGTTCAACAATGACAAGTTTGTTTAAAAATTGGTAAAGGAGTAGCAGTTATCAAGAAAAAGGTATAATTCCACTCACCTCTAACATGAAGCTAGGAATCATACCTTTTTTTCTTTTTTTAATGAATGTGAGTTGTTTCGTTAGCAAAACCGATAATAGCTTGCTTCAACTCTGAACCTTGCAAGGCACGGAATTCTTCAATCTTTTGATTGATGACTTCAAGTGGCATGACATTAACCTTACCAACAAAAATCTTATCCATGACTTGATTATCAACTAATTCAGTAGATACCAACAATTCCTCATAGAGTTTCTCACCTGGACGAATCCCCACTTCTACAATCGGAATTTCATTTTCAGTACGTCCGCTGAGAAGAACCATTTTCTTGGCCAAATCATAAATCTTAACTGGTTTGCCCATATCAAGGATAAAGACTTCTCCATCTTTAGCATAAGCTCCTGCATGGATCACCAAACGGCTAGCTTCTGGAATGGTCATAAAGTAACGAGTCATACGGAAGTCTGTCACAGTCACTGGACCACCCTCTGCAATCTGACGCTCAAATACTGGAATCACACTACCACGGCTACCAAGAACATTCCCAAAACGAACCGCACAATAGGTAGATTGACTACGTTGGTTGAATCCTGTAACAATCAACTCTGCCACACGTTTGGTAGCTCCCATTACGTTTGGTGGATTAACGGCCTTATCGGTCGAAATCATAACCATCTTCGGTACCTTAGCGGCATCAACTGCCTTGGCAACATTGTAAGTTCCGAGGATATTATTCTTAAAGGCTTCTTTGGATTACGTTCCATCATTGGCACGTGCTTATGGGCAGCAGCGTGGTAAACAATGGCTGGTTGGTACTGCTCAAATACTTGAAGTAAGCGATCGTAGTCTTGGATGTCTGCAATCACAGGAACATAGTCAATTCCTTGGAAGCTACGAATCAATTCATGATAGATCAGATAAATGGAGTTTTCCCCATGACCCAAGAGAACCACGCGCTCTGGATTAAAGCGACTAATCTGACGGCAAATTTCAGACCCGATAGAACCTCCTGCACCTGTCACTAAGATGGTTTTTCCAGTAATTTCTGGTCCTAGACGCGACTCATCTAGTTGAATTTCTTTACGTCCCAAAAGGTCCGTAATATCGATTTTTTGGAAACCACCTACCTGAGGATGCAAACCCTGTACAACTGACTCAATCATCGGCATTTTAAAGCATTTTACACCGATACGGTTACACATTTGCAGGATTCGTTCATATTCAGATGGATCTAGAGACGGAATCGCAACGATAACTTTTTCAATCTGATGACGTTTTGAGAGCTCTGGCAACTGTTCATAAGATCCTAAGACTGGGATTCCACCTAGTTTTTGACCTTTTTTCTTTTCATCATTATCCAAAATACCCACTAACTCAAGATCACTCGTAGGATGTTGGTAGCTGTTCATAAAGAGAGCTCCACCGTCTCCCGCACCAATCAAGAAGGTACGACGATGTTCCCCTTCTCCATCACCCTTTTTGCGTCTTGAATAGATCAACTGCCAAGTAATACGTGGGAGCAAGATCAAGAAGGTGCTGAGCAAGATAAAGAGAACGATGAAACGCACAGAGAATAGTGGCAAGAAGGCATAACAAAGGAGATAGGACAAGACACTGCTGACACTTACTCCAATGAATATCTTCATAAAGTCTGTGATTTTGCTATAACGACTAATGCTAGCATTGAGCCCCCAGAATCCAATCATGATTTGATAGAAAAGGAAGGTCAAGCTTGTATAGATGACATAGTCCACAGGAGCTGGATTGATCAATCCATAAAACAGGATATAAGAAACAATGATTGAGGAAATCATGCTGGCAGCATCAAAAATCCCCCAAAAGACTTGTTTTTGTTGTTTATTTAACACTTCAACCAGATCAATTACATAATCTGTCATTTTTTTATTCATGTGAATGGTATCCTCCTACACAGAGAAAATGTTTAATTAAGCACGCTTAAGAAATTTTTAATTTAAATACTGAATTTCGTATTTATAACCTTTTTCTCCATTTAAAACCTTTGATTAATCCAACTATTGTACCTATACCATAGGCAAAATGGATAGAAAATAACATAAAAGGCATTAACAGTAATACTTCGTTTTTATGCTTCAATAAAGCAAGTATCGTCAAAGATATCACAAGTAAACTATATACTGCTAACAGAAGTACTAAAAACAATGGAGAAAAAGGTAGTAACATAGCACTTACAAAAATGCTTAACACAAACGCAAAGGGAACATAATGAAAAATAGATAGACATTTTGGTTTAACATGAGTTGTCAATCCAATCCATAGCCCGTTTGAATACTTTTGGTGGAGCATCTTTTTAAATGTTGGTCGAATATATTGATAAGATAAAACGTTGGGACTAAATTTTATTTTATATCCGTGATTTCTGATACGATAATGAAGTTCATTGTCTTCTGTTCTTCCAAGTTGTTCATCGACTAAACCAGCTTGCTCAAAAACTTCTCGACGGTACATGCCATGAAAAATAGAAGACACATATCTGTCTTGAGAGCTGTTTCGATAATCTGCGATGCTGCTTCCAAACATATTTTCTTCAACGATATGTAAAGCTTGGGACCATTTACCCTCACCTTCAACAAGTGTTGGTCTAGGCCCCCCACAGACATATTCTCCCTGATTGATGATTTCAACATTATTCTTAACAAAATCCTCTGTGACTTTGGAATGTGCATCAATCTTCAAAATAAGGTCTCCATTAGAGTTCTTAATCCCTAAATTAAAACCACTTGCTTGATTCTTTTTAGGATTATCATACAATCTAATTGACCTAAATTCAGTATCCTCAGAGATAAATCGCTGAATAATATCGGTTGTCTTATCAGTAGACATTGCATTAATAAATAGAATTTCAATATTTTTCTTTACTGTATGTCTGTCTTTTTAAATCTTCAATTAAGCCTGGTAAGTACTTCTCTTCATTATAAGCACTTATCACAATAGAGACGATTAAATTATCGATTTGTTGAATCACTTACAGTCTCCTAAATATTTTTCTTTCACTATTTTTATCACAAATTTTTCAGACTTTCCTATTTTTATTTGAATTCCAGAAAAAAACTAGTAAATCTATCTTTCTTTTTTCCCCATGATTTCGCTCAACTAAGGAGCGGATTTTCTCACACCATCTTGACATCTATTGGAAAAAGCCTTAAAATAAGCTGTTATCAAAATCAGTTTATTGAGGTTCACATGAAAAAACGATCACTCTTTTTTATTCTAGGAATTATCTTAATCGGAGCGGTCTTAAGAGCTCCTTTTACTGCCTTACCAACTGTTTTGGGAGATATTGCTCAAGGTTTAGGAGTTGAGGTCAGTTCACTTGGGGTTTTGACCAGCCTTCCTCTCTTGATGTTTGCTCTTTTCTCCTCTTTTGCGACGCGTTTGGCTCAAAAGATTGGCCTCGAGCATCTTTTCACCTATAGTCTCCTCGTCTTAACCGTCGGTTCAGTGATTCGTATCTTCAATCTTCCCCTTCTCTATCTGGGAACCTTACTCATCGGAGCAAGTGTCGCTATTTTTAACGTACTTCTTCCTAGTATGATTCAGGCAAACTACCCACAAAAGATTAGCTTCCTGACAACGGTTTATGTTACGACTATGGGAATCGCGACAGCACTAGCTTCCTACCTCTCTGTACCCATTACTCAGGCAACATCTTGGAAGGGGCTGATTCTCTGCCTGTCCATGGTCTGCCTGCTAACCTTATTGGTCTGGTTCCCCAACCATGGCCACAATCATTTTCTAGAAGGGCATGAAGAGAAAAAAGAAAAAGAGAATATCCTAAAAAGCAAGCAAGTTTGGGCTATTATTGTCTTCGGTGGGTTGCAGTCCCTACTCTTCTATACCAGTATGACCTGGCTACCAACCATGGCCATCAGTGCAGGGCTAGCTCATACGGATGCCGGACTTCTGGCTTCTATCTTTTCACTAATTAGCATTCCCTTCTCCATGACCATTCCAAGTTTAACGACGCGTTTGTCAAATCGTCACCGTCAAATCATGTTAACAATCATCTCTCTGGCTGGTATGTTAGGAATTGCCATGCTTCTATACCCGAGCAACAGTTTCTTGTATTGGTTGGTTGCCCATCTCTTGATTGGTACTGCCTGTAGCGCTCTTTTCCCTTATCTCATGGTTTGCTTCTCCATCAAAACCAGCTCTCCTGAAAAGACGGCTCAATTATCTGGACTTGCCCAGACCGGTGGTTACATTCTAGCGGCCTTTGGACCAACTCTCTTTGGTTACAGTTTTAACATATTCCAGTCTTGGGTTCCAGCGGTACTGATTCTTCTAGTAATTGATATTATCATGACAATCGCCTCTTTATGGTGGATCGAGCGGATAAAATCCTCTAAAAAATTTTAGAATTTACTACAAATAAATACACTTTAAAAGCCAGACTGAGTCTGGTTTTTTTAGTGCTTACAAAATAGGGTAATCTAATACGCCTTAAATCTAGATTAATAGGTTATTTTGTGATAGAATGTAGTTGCGCATGATTAGATTTTTGACTTGTGTGTTCGCAAGTATTAACAAAAATGTTACCAGGGTGTTCAGCTCACTCCAGTAATCCCAAAACTAAGGCAATTAGATTTCTTCTGGAAAATGTTTCAGTATGTCTTATCACTGCTGAAGGAAGATTTTTATACTGTCGTTCGCATAAGAGTTCTCATGCGCTTTTTTTAAGGATAAGATAATGACTAAATTAAATCAGTTAAAAACCAAGGATGACTTCGCAAGACTTCTTGGTTTTAAAAACGCCAGATACATTAACCATTTGTTATACAACATAACTACCGATAACCTATATAAACCGCCAATTGTTATTCCTAAAAAGAATGGTGGAGAAAGAGTTATACATGCTCCCCGAAAAGAGTTGAAGTTCCTTCAGAAAAAATTGTCTAATGTTTTGTGGGAATGTTACCTTGAAAGCATAGAATCTAAATCTAAGGAGAAGAACTTTAAAACACCTGTTCTGTCTCACGCATTTGAAAAGGGGAAAAGCATTATTACTAACTCTCAGATGCATCGAAACAAGAAATACATTCTGAACATTGACTTGAAAAACTTTTTTGATTCTTTTAATTTTGGAAGAGTAAGAGGCTTCTTTATAAAAGATCGAGATTTTGCTGTTTCACCAGAAATTGCTACAGTAATTGCACAAATTGCATGCTATCAAGGTAAGTTACCACAAGGAGCACCGTCTTCTCCCATCATCACAAATTTAATTACTAGAATTTTAGATTATCGGATTGTCAAAATTGCCAAAAAATATCGTTTTACTTACTCTAGATATGCAGATGATATGACTTTTTCGACAAACCGTGAATTAAACTCTAATAAATTGAGAGCAAGTAAAGAGTTAGAAAACTTTTTAGCTGAATTAGAGGAGTTGATTGTCTCATCTGGTTTCGAAATCAATCCTAAAAAAACACGATTGAGTAATAACATGCAACGTCAAGAAGTTACTGGACTAGTTGTTAACAAAAAGATAAATGTTAAAAGAGAGTACATAAAAAATACTCGTGCAATGGCTTTTCAATTATACAAAGATGGCGCTTTTTGAAATAGATAAAAAAACTAGGAACGCTGAATCAATTAACCGGACGATTTGCTTTTTATTTTTTTCAAATAGATCAATACAACAACTACCTACTTTATAAAAAAATCCCTGATACAAAATAATTTAGATTCGCAAAAAAATATTTATTAGGAAGAAATTCATCAAAAAAATCTGAATCAAAATATTTTTTTGGAAGTATATCTTTTATAATAAAGATTTACGAAAAGAATTATTCTATAATAAAAAAAACATAATACTTATAATTTACCTAAAGAGTTCTATAGTATCTCAGAAAATGAAAAAGAAGTTTATATGTGCTTATTTAATTCTAAAGAAAAAGAATATAAAAAAATTTTTTTATTTTATAGATATTTTTTTGGGAATGATAGACCTATGATTGTTACAGAAGGAAGACTGATCCTCTATATATTAAAGCAGCCTTAAAAAAACTATATAAGAATTATCCAGAACTTATTGAAAAAAAGATGGTGATGATTTTATATTTAAAATTGAATTTCTAAATCGTAGTAATACTGTGGAATATCTATTTAATATCCCAGAAGGTGGAGAAGGTTTCAAATCTTGGTATAATTATTTTTTTCTAATCAAATACCCGCAAATTTTTTTAATCAAAAAAATTTCCTACAAATAATGATGGAAAGAAAATCTATAAGGAACTATATCCTAATTATATGGAGTTTTTTTCCCTTTTAACTTCAAGAGAACCAAAAAAATCCAACTATATTTTTTTATTTGATAACGAGCCATCAGGTAATCCTCTTTTTTTAAATTTTTTTAATCATGCTACAGATTTAAATGTTAGTAGCAATAATCTTGGTCAAGTTAGAGGTACATCTTTTCATAAGATTACAAAAGAAAGATAGTTTGTATATCATGACAACACCTTTAATGCCTCATATGAATAACGGTAACTCCTCTGATATTGAAGATTTATTATTTTTCATCGTCTAAAAACACGGCACCTATTTTTAAAAAGGAAGACATTTCATAAAAAAAGGGGAAAATTACTATGGAAAAGATATCCTTTCAAAGTATGTTCTGAAGAATTATACGAAATTTGATTTTACAGGGTTTATCCCTTTACTAGATGGCATAAGAGACAATATTCTAGATTATAAATCATGATTCTAGTTTATCTTTAAAATGTAAATTTCTGCGACCTCACTACTGATAAAATCCTCTAATCTTCTAGTTTTTCACTAGAAGATTTTTTTATATAAAAATTTTTACACATATTACTTGACAAGGCTTACATTTAGATGTATGATGTATGTGTAGAATAATTATATATAAAATTTTTACATACTAAAAAAGGAGGTGCCCCATGTATTTTCCAACATCATCGGCCTTGATTGAATTTCTCATCCTGGCCATCCTAGAACAAGGGGATTCCTATGGTTATGAAATTAGCCAAACTATTAAACTCATTGCCAAAATCAAGGAATCTACCCTCTACCCCATCTTGAAAAAACTGGATACCAACCGCTATCTGACTACATACTCTCGCGAATACCAAGGTCGGATGCGCAAATACTACTCCTTGACAGAAATCGGAGAGGAGCAACTCTTTGTCCTTCGAGAAGAATGGACACTCTACACTGACACTATCAATGGCATCATAGAAGGGAGCATTCGCCATGACAAGAACTGAATATTTGAATCAGCTTGAAGCCTATCTGATGAAGCTTCCTCAATCTGATCGCATTGAAGCCATGGATTACTTCAAAGAACTCTTTGATGATGCGGGTCCAGAAGGTGAGGAGGAGCTTATCGCTAGCCTGGGAAGTCCAAAAGAAGCTGCCCATGATGTCCTGACTACACTTCTTGATAAGAAATCAACGAAGAAAATTCCAGCAAGAACGACCGCCATATTTTACGCATCGCTCTACTAGCCCTTCTTGCAGCTCCTATCGGAATTCCGGTCGGCATTGGTCTTCTCATGGCTATCATCGGGATTTTTATCGCTGCTGTCAGCGTACTTATAGCCTTCTTTGCTGTATCAGCAGCTGGAATGGTCCTCGGAGCTGTTCTCCTATTTGAAAGCTTCTACATTCTGGCTGAATCTACATCTGCTTTTATTCTGATTTTTGGAGGAGGTTTACTGGCAATCGGAGCTTCGTCCCTAGTTTTGCTAGCAACTTCCTATGTAGCACGTTTCTTTGGATTACTAGTCCTTCGACTTATCCAATGGATTCTTAATAGAGGAAAGAGAGGTGAAAGACATGCGTAAATGGACAAAAGGATTTCTTATCTTTGGTGTTGTTACTAGTATCATTGGTTTTTCCATGATGATCATCGGGATCCAAACAGATGGTGTCAGAAGCCTCCTTGCAATGTCTCAAAATCCAGTATTTGAAAGTCGAATGGAAGAACTCGTTTTTGATCAAGATATTGAAAATCTAAACATCTCACTAACAGAACATTCGCTCGTCATTACGGAGTCAAACGATGATAAGATTCACCTTCAGTATCATCCAACCATCTCTGAAAAAGAAAATCTTCAACACTCTATCAAAGAGAAAAGTCTTGAAATAACTGACACCAAGTCAACTACACGTCCTTCTGTTGGTTCTAGTATCGAAGGTATTCTCTTTATCGCAAGCGGAATTTCTAGCCGCAATGATGAAGTTGTTCTCTCATTACCAAGAGGAAAAGACTTAAAGAATCTAACTGCCCAAGTAAACCATCATATCCTTTCAATTGCTAATGCAAAACTCAGCAATGCCAAGATTCTGTCAAATGGATATCTCCTTCGTATCACTGATAGCGAGATTAAAAAAATAGCCAACTGATCACAACTGGAATTGTCAATGTATTTGAAACCAGTCTAACAGATAGCCGCATCCAAGCAGACCATGAACATATCAAGGCAGACGATATCCAAGTGCATGGTCGAGTGGAATTCGAGGCAAGAAAAGATATCTCACTCGAGTTATCTCAAAAGGAACTTGATCGAATCAATCTTGAGTTTTCTGCTGAACATGGTGATATCTATCGTTGGCATCGAGACAGACGTGACATACCTACGGGAGGTAGTAAAGGTGAAGCATTAGCTAACCCTTACAAAACAGAAAAAAAAGATACGCAAGATCTCCTCGTCGCAAAATCTAATCAAAGTATCTATTTCCCATAATAAGATCGCTTGCTTTCTTATAGAAATCATGAATAAAGACAACTAGTAGTTACTACTCAAAAATTAATCAAAAAAAGGGAGGTCTATTATGACTCAAGAATGGTTTGAAAGTGCTGATTTCGAAAAAACAGCCAACAATGATAAAAAAGATAGCCCATCCGACTCAGTTCTCCTTGAAGAAGATTCAGAGACAAGAGACGAGGCGCCAGTAGTTGAGGAAAATCCTCAAGCCAATCCAGAAGATAAAGAAACTAGTGAGGAAACTGTAGAGACTGAAGTGCTCGCTGAAAAATCAGAAAAGATAGACGAATCAGAAGAACCTGTAGAGACTGAAGAACTCGCTGAAAAATCAGAAAAGACAGAACTGTCAGAAGAACCTGTCAAAGAAGCTTCTCAGAAAAGTCAATCTTTGGAAAGCCCGTTTTTACCAGATTCTGTATCTACCAAAACAGCACTATTCGCAGTATTCAAAGAAGAACTGGCTGATCTTTGGTTTGGCTACAAGGTGCCCTTAAAGAACCGACAGCTCATTTTGATACAGATAAAAAACATAGTTATAACGCCTTTGCGCTACTAACTATCTTTTCTGCTCTTAGTTTCTTCTGTGCGATTTATCATATCAAGCATAACTACTACGGCCATATGGCGGCTATCAACTCTCATGTCAGCGAGCAGTTCCCTTCACTGAATCTCTTTTCTATCTTCTCCATCTTGGTAGCGACAAGCTTATTCTTCTTTTCTATCCTTATGGGTGGATTCGTGGTTAAACGTTTTGTCAATCAGGACAATGACTGGACACTGGAAAAATCCTTGCAAGAGTACAGCAAACTCTTAGCCCTTCCTCTCCTGCTCACAGGTATTGCCAGTTTCTTTGCCTTCTTTAATAGTCTACGCTTTGCGGCTCTTCTCTGCCTCATTAGCATTGGTCTGGTACTTCTTGCCAACCTCTATACCATCTCAAGACAAAGTAAAGATAGCCAAACTGATCCCTTCTATCGCCTTCTCTTGGCATTTCTAGTTAACGGTGGTATCCTATTTCTCTTCTTCCTAGCAGAAATGACTCTGGTTTTTGAATATCTACGAATCCTAGCTTTTATGTAAGATAAAGGTAGCGAGATAGAAAGATTTTAGTTTTAGGGGATTATTACTATAAAATTTTAGAAATAAAAAAAGCGAACAAGACAGAATTCTGATAATCAGAAAACTAATCTTGTCCGCTTTTTTACTCTATAGAAACTTTTGTCACAGATTCCTTATTTATTTGCTAAGGCTTCAAAATCCTCTCCTGAAACTGGTCCTACCTCTACTTGGTTGGCATCCAAATCCTGACAAAGTTCCTTTGGAAGAGCTTCTAAAAAGGCTTGGTAATCCAGTCTAGCTACTGCTTCGTAGTCTTCAGGCTTAGAACCATCTCCAGATATTTTCACCAAGTCAATCTCCCAGACAAGGTCCTTACCAGCCAACTGCTCAACATAAGGCACGGGAACAACAGGACCTTTGGGCAAAATTGTCTTAACCCCTTGAGCCAGGTGATAGATGCCGTGGATCTTACCTTCACTATCTGGGTAGAATTTTGCACTTGCAGGATAAGCATCAGACCCTTGAACCTTTTTGACTAATGCTTCAAAACGTGCCACTCCATCTTCTTCCAAGAAGCTTTCTAAGTCCTTCTTATCAAAGTAAATAGTTGATAGAATTCCTTGGCAGAAGCCCAAACGAGCACCCTTATCCGCCAAATAGTTTTTGACAGTATCGTGGAAATAATTTTCCAAATCAAAGTCTGCCAAACCTTCAACTTCTTCACCGACCTTACTAGATAAGGCTTGCAAGAGAGCTTCTACAATCTCCCAATCAGCTCTTGTAATCAAATCAGGAATGATTACTTGATAGCCTTTTTGAGAATCTACATAACGAACTTTAAAGAGAAATTGAGACTTGCCTACGATTCCACACTCGATATACTCAAGACGATTGAGGGGTTGACGGAGATAGACTGCATCATAGCTATGTGACTCTAAGCCATCTACCAAGGCCAAGACTGACTTAGCTGCTAAATTTCCTGTTGCCCTAGAATGCTTTCTTTATTTGGAATAAAAAATGTTTTCACCATAAATGGTCTCCTTTGAAATCGTTTACATATAGTATACACCATTTTCCTGAAAGATGCAGAAACAAATTTAAGATTTTTTGGTCAAAAGCATAGAAAAAAACAGCCCCTAAGGACTGTCCTACTTTTATACAACTTCAGAATGATCTAGGTTCTCACCAATCGCTGCTAAACGCTCGATGACTTGATCTTGTGTCAATTCATGCTCTAAAACATAGCGATTGCGTGGGTGGACACGGCACTCGTGCGAGCAACCACGGAGATATTTATCTTCGTTGTCTTCTGATGCCAAGATACGACGGTTACAGAATGGATTTCCACAGTTGACATAGCGTTCACATGGTGTTCCATCAAACCAATCTTTCCCTACAATGGTTGGATTGACATGGTTGACATCGACTGCAATACGCTCGTCAAAGACATACATTTTCCCATCCCAAAGTTCTCCTTGAATCTCTGGATCTTTACCATAAGTGGCAATTCCGCCGTGCAATTGACCGACATCTTTGTAGCCTTCACGGACCATCCAACCTGAGAATTTTTCACAGCGGACTCCACCTGTACAGTAAACTACGACACGCTTGTCCATAAATTTTTCCTTGTTATCACGGACCCATTGTGGCAACTCACGGAAGTTGCGGATGTCTGGACGGATAGCACCACGGAAATGGCCAAGATCGTACTCGTAGTCATTACGAGTATCAAGGACAACTGTATCTTCGTCTAGAAGAGCTTCTTTAAATTCCTTTAGAGATAAGTAAGCACCTGTTGTTTCAAGTGGGTCGATATCATTGTCAAAGTTATCATCCTCTAAACCAAGGTGGACGATTTCCTTTTTGTAACGAACAAACATCTTCTTGAAAGCTTGCTCACTTTCTTCATCAATCTTGAACCAGAGGTCTTCCATACCTGGAAGGCTATGAACATAGTCCATGTATTTTTGGGTTGTTTCGTAGTCACCAGAAACAGTTCCGTTGATCCCTTCATCAGCGACTAGGATACGACCTTTGAGGCCGATTGATTTACAGAAAGCCAAGTGGTCAGCCGCAAATTGTTCTGCGTTCTCGATTGGGACATATTTATAGTAAAGTAAAACTCGAATATCTTTTGACATAAGATTGATTCTCTTTTCTAAGATTAAATTATCAGAATTTTTCATTCAACTATACCAGTATACTCTCCCAAGAAAGCGAATGCAATTTATTTGACCGAAAATTGAAAACAAGACCTGAAAACAGGTCTTGTTTTAGCTGAATATTCGCTGAAGAAAGGTTAACAAAAATGGTAAGGTTGCGACAATATTATTGATAACATGAACGACATAGCCAGGATAGATACTCTTGGTATAGCGAGTTAAACCCGCACAAAACACTCCAAATGTCGAAAAAACAAGAATATCTAGGAAATTGGGAAAGCTTGAAAAGTGAGGAAGAGCAAACAAAACCGAAGGAAGAATCAGGTCAAGCCCAAATTTCGAATCTTTAAAAAAGGCATGTTGGAACAAGCCCCTATATATCAACTCTTCCATCAGAGGACCTAGGAAAAATAAGGTCAAGTAGAGACCCAACTCAGCAAAATTTGTCCCGCTATAGCCGATTAGTACAGCCCACCCTTCAGAAGTTGATTGTACATGTCTCGCAGTTTGAAAATTAAAAGATATGGAAAGTACAGTTACGAGAATCGTCAAAACTGTATACCAAAGCCATTTTTTCTTTGGAATCACAAAAAGATATCCATGTCCTGTCTTGACTAAAATCCCTATCATAATGCCAATAAAGACAAGACTGACAAGGTTTCGGATCCAGAAAAAATTGCCAATCTGAGAAGAAAATTGCCAGTAATTTTGGATCATAAGCGTCAACTGAGAAAGCCCATATACGAAAAATAGGTAGGATAAGATTGCGCTGATTTTAAAGAATGGATGGTATTTTTTCATATGTCTATAACCAATGTTAAATATTAGAGCAAATCTCTAAACAAAAACACAGATAATTATATGCATTTATTATAAAAAGAATCACCACCTTATCTAGAAATCTCTATACAAGGCAGTGATTGCAATTTTTAGGAATGAATACACGAAATCAATTATTCTTATGATTTTTTGCTTTTCAAGAATTCATCGTATTGTTTTTGCATTTCATCCAATACTTTTTGGTAAGCACCTTCAGATTTAAGTTTTTCCATCAATTCTGGAATAGCTTTTTCTGGGTCTACAGTACCAGTGTTGATAGCTGTATCGAATTGTTGCATAGTGTTAGTGATAGCTGAAATTTCAGATTTCACGCTGTCAGTGTTAAAGATGAATCCAAGAGCTGGAGATTCTTTTGCAGTTTCCAAGTCTTTCTTAGATTGTGCGATTTGCTCATCTGTAACGTTTTCGTTGATGTAAAGGATCCAGTTGTTACCAGTGTTCCATCCTGACATGTGAGTGTTTCCTTTGTATCCATCAAGGACACGAACACGGTTTTCTTTACCTTCAACTTTTTCCCAGTTCTTGCCTTCTGGTCCATAAACAAGTCCGTTCAAGAGTTCTGGGTTAGTGTTCAAGAGGTTCAACACTTCCATTGCTTTTTCTTTGTTCTTAGAGTTGTTTGAGATTACAAAGTTTGCAACTTGAGTTGTTTGGTTTTTCTTGATGAAGTTAGTAAATGGTTTGATTTGGATGTCTCTGTTAGCAACACGAGAAAGCAAGCTGCTACCGTAGTCAGCTGGTCCTACTGTTTCTTCGCGAACAAACCAAGTATCTTGAGTAAGGTCATATGAAGTTTCGCTTGTTGCTACGTCTTTTGGAATGTATCCTGCTTCATAGAATTTGTGAAGAGTCTTCAAGTGTTCTACGAAACGAGGAACTTCGTAACGGTTTACGATCTTAGTAGTGTCACCTTCAAGGTCGATGACGAATGGAAGTCCGTTTGCAACTGGGTAGTCAAAAGTTTTTTCTGATGGGATAAAGTTTTTACCAACAGCGAATGGCATTACATCTGGAGCTTTTTTTCTTTGATTTGTTTCAATACTGGTTCAAGTGTTTCGTATGAAGTTACACCTGAGATATCAATTCCATATTTTTCAAGAAGTGGGCCGTTGAAAGCAAAGTTTTGTGAAGATGCAACGTTGGCTGCAACTGGAACTGCATAGATCTTACCGTTTACAGTGTTACCTTTGATGTAAGCTGGGTCAAGTGCTTTGTAAAGGTCAGCTCCTTCTTTCTTGTACAATTCTGTCAAGTCAGCATAAGCACCTTTTTTGAGCGTTTACGACATAGTTATCTGCAAAGGCGATATCATAGTTTTCACCTGATGAAGTGATAACTGACATTTTTCTTGCTGTAGTCACCCCCAACCAAGGTATTGGATATCCAATTTAGCGCCAACTTTTTTTCTCCGATGATTTTTGTTTGCATTTTCTAGCAATTCATCCAAGTTATCTGGTTTGTCACCGATTTGGTACATTTTTGATAACAGTTGTATCACCTGATGATGATGATTCAGCAGCTTTTTGGTTATTTCCTTTAAGGTTTCCACAAGCAGCAAGGCTAGCAGCTAAAGCGACAAGGCTAGCAGATGCAAAAGCATATTTTTTCCAGTTTTTCATTATAAAAACTCCTTTTTTTATTTTTAAAGTTATTAACAAAATTAAATTGTTGATTTTCCTTTGTCAGAAAAATCAGAGTTAGAGAAGAAACAATGTTTCTTAGACTTCCTTACTCTTTAACACCACCGATAGTCAAACCTTTTACAAAGTAGCGTTGGAAGAATGGGTAAAGGATTGCAATCGGAACAGTCGCAACAACGACCATGGCCATACGACCTGTTTCTTTTGGTAGGGCAACCGCAAGTTGTCCTGACATACCAACTGACTTAGCAATGTAATCCATGTTGTTTTGAATTTGCATGAGCAAATATTGCAATGGATACAAGTTGTCACTCTTGATGTAAAGAAGGGCGTTAAACCAGTCATTCCAGAATCCAAGCGCTGTCAATAGTGTAATCGTTGCGATACCTGGTAGTGACAGTGGCAAACAGATTTGGAAGAAGATACGAGCTTCACTAGCTCCATCGATACGAGCTGATTCGAGGATTGCTTCTGGGATGGTTTTCTTGAAGAAGGAACGCATCAACATGATGTTGAATGGTGATAGAAGCATTGGAACAATCAAGGCCCAAATAGTATCACCAAGGTGAAGCAATTGAGTCACTACGATATAGCCTGGTACCAAACCAGCGTTGAACAACATACTAAGAAGAGCGAAGATTGTAAAGAATTTACGATACTTAAATGTTGAACGTGAGATGGCATAGGCGTAAGTTGTCGTGATAAAGACGTTTGTCAATGTACCGACAACTGTCACAAATACTGAGATAAAGAGCGCTTGTAAAATCTTATCTTTGAACTGAGCCAAGAACTCAAAACCATCTAATCCAAACTGTGATGGGAAGAAGCTATATCCATATTGAACAATACTCTTCTCATCTGTAATTGAGATAATGATGACAAAGATGAAAGGCAAGATACAAGAGAAGGCCAGCAAACCAGAAATGATACTAAAGAAGATATCTGCTTTCTTGCTGAAGGAGTGTATGCCAACATTATCAATTTTTTCTTTTTGAATTTTTTTTGCCATATGCTCCTCCTTTCTAGAATAGTGCTGAGTTAGGATCAACACGTCTTGCAAGTAAGTTTGATAGGATAACCAGAATCAAACCGACGACTGACTGATAGAGACCGGCTGCTGAAGCCATACCGATGTCTGCTGTCTGTGTCAAACCATTAAAGACATAGACGTCCAATACATTTGTTACGCTATAGAGCTGACCAGCGTTGTGAGGGATTTGATAGAAGAGACCGAAGTCTGCACGGAAGATGTTTCCGACTGCAAGGATGGTCAATACTGTCACAAGTGGTGTCAACTGAGGGATGGTTACGTTGCGAATACGTTGCCATTTGCTAGCACCGTCCACTGTCGCTGCTTCGTAGTAAGTTGGGTCAATACCCATGATTGTAGCGTAGTACATAACACTACTATATCCGAAGCCTTTCCAGATACCTAGGAAAAGGAGGAGGTAAGGCCAGATACTGATGTCTGCGTAGAAGTTAATCCCTTTCATTCCGAGAGCTTCTAAGGTGTGATTGATAAGCCCTTTATCGATATTTAGGAAAGCATCTGTAAAGAAACTGATGATAACCCAAGATAGGAAGTACGGGAATAACATAGAAGTTTGGTAGATTTTAACCATTTGCTTAGAGCGAAGTTCACTAAGGATAATGGCAATTCCAACCGATACGATCAAACCAATAAAAATAAATCCAAGGTTGTAAAGGACAGTGTTTCGAGTGATGACAAAGGCATCTTTTGAACTAAATAAGAATCTGAAGTTATCTAGTCCAACCCATTTACTATTTATAATACTGTGGACGAATCCTTCACCAGTCATATGGTAGTCTTTGAAGGCAACCACATTTCCAAATACTGGGATGTAGAAGAATAAGATCAACCAAAGTGTCCCTGGTAAAACCATTAAGAGAAATATCCAATTATCTCTCAAAGTTTTTTTGAAAAACTTGTTCATAATTTCCTCCCTTTTTTTATTTTTTTCTAAAACTTGATAATCTCACAATTTTTTTAGACTTGATAACGTTTACAAAAAAATAGTATACTCTTATTTTTAAGGATAGTTTAAACTACTAAATTATAGAAAAACTCCACAAATTATTTTATGTGGAGAACTTTTTTTATAAGAAGGATGTTTCACGAGAAACGCCTTACTTGCAAGAGGAGTTGCCCATCTCTACTAATTGAAAACTCCTTCCAATATCGGTTGGTGAAAACTAGCAAAATGAACCTGGGCATTTATAATGGTACCTGCTTCGTTTTTCTCAATCTCAGGTTGCCCCTCAGTATGTAAAATAGTAGGGCGACCATCCTTGTATCCAAATAGAATCACCTCTGTCCCTGCTTCATTCACATAGCAGGCTAAGATTTCAAACCGTTTTTCACCAAGACCAGCAGTATAGCCATGCCATTTAAAAGTATAATTCACTCCATCGACTTGCCCAAATTGCATAATCTGATCTGGGACTGCAAGCCCATAATAGCGACCATATGTTGCTAGGTTAGTCGACTTAAATTTTTCACCTTTACTATCTGAGTAGGATTCCATGGCTATTTTTATCTTGTCTGTTAGAGAACTATAGTCTGTATCTGGCTCATTCTCTGTAGTTACGCCCGTTTTTAAGAGAAATTCCTTAAAACCTTGCGCTAAATCTGTGTTTTCAGTCTCTTCAAAATTCGCAGCACTGATAGTTTCTAGTGTCTTATCAGCATGCAAAACCTGTGCTTGCCCATCCTTGAGTGTAAATAGGTAGAAATGTCTGGCTTGATCGTCATAGTAGGCATCCAAAACCAAGTAATCATAGGCATTGTCACTGGACACCCCGAAAATATTCCATCGGACTCTTTTCTGAGAGACAGTTGTTGTTTCTAATTTTTTGATGAGTTCATTTTTTTCATCAAAGTTTCTATGCTCTAGTCTATGATAGGACTGCCCCATAGAAGAAGCCCAGCTTGCAAACTCTTCCTGCCACTTTTCGGTATTGTATTGGATTAGCTTCTGAAAATCTGAGTAGTTCTTCATAATCAAGGCTTGGTCAGTAGGATGAGATAACTGGAGTTCTTCCATGGCTACAAGAGTAGCAGCCATAGGTGATTGCACAGTTGCGTCCTTGACTTCTTTTTCGTGCGAAAGAGCCTCTTGATAGGAATCTGCTAGGTAGTGAAAATAATTGGTTACTTCTTTGGTTTGTTGGTCTTTTGGTGTTGATGGACTAGTTACGCTATCTTCTGTCGTCTTTTGACAAGCAGATAAAACTAGCATACTCGCACCTAGGACTAGTAGTAGCTTTTTCATGGTCAGACCTCCAAACTATCCTTATACTTTCATTATACTCCTTCCCTATCTCCCAAATCAAAAAACATCTCCATTTATTTAAAAGGAGATGTTTGGCTATCTGTGATAAATTTCTAGGTCGTATAAATGGTTGAAGCTGTCGCAATAGTATGCCATTGGTTGGCTGTTGTTGCTGCGAAGTCCTTTTCTCCGTAGAAATCAGTAAATGGCAGAGATCTCTACTTCTAGTTCGTCGATACGAGAGATTTCGCCTGCTAGGTAGTTTTCAATGCGAATTTCTGCTCGCTTGATCCGCTGCAAGAGTCCACCCATACGGATGTCCACTGTATCCAAGCCAAAGACCTTGTTCTCTTTTAGCCATTGTTGGCTAAAGAGCTTGTGGAAGTTTTCAATCTCGCTTCGGAGTTTTGGTAATTCTTCCCTAGCGATTTGTTGCAAGCTCTCTTTATCACCTGTTTGATAGGCTTGACGAATGCGTCGGCCCACATCCACTTTACTACTTAAAATAGCGTTCAACTGAGCCTGAGTTTCAAAGAGATAAGCATAGTTTCCTGCTTTTTCTTTAATAGCAGCAAGAGTCTCAGCTGCTTGGGCAAAGTGAGGTTTGTCCTGTTCAGGTGTCATGTGTCTGTCAAGAATAGGGCAGAGAACATCCTGATAAAAGACATAGCGGTTAGGGTTGATACCACTGAGATTGTCTGGTAGGTCTGGCAAGAGGTTGGCAAGATCCAGTTGCATAAAGTCCTCAACCGATAGACCTGTATTGGTCTTGAAATGAGCTGACAGACGTTCTAAATCATTGCGGTAGCTGAGTTCTGCCCAGATTTGCAAGCTTGGCAGAATCGAGAACTGGGCTGTTTCACCACCATTATCCCCCCAGCCAGTCACAATGACTTCCTTGATCTGATTGGCACGGCAGGCTTTGTTTGCTTCGACTGCAATGAGACGGCTGAAATGGTTGTGGGGTGTAAAACCAATCCACTTCCAAGCACCACCTGCAAAGGCGATATCCTGGCTAATCTTGTGGTGGTTACGGAAGTTACGGTTGTATTTTTCTTCGCTATCCTGATAATAATCCCAGTAAACCAAGGTCACACGGTCTTTGAGACGGTCTAGATAAACTCGTGTTTCCTCTGGAATTTCCACATCACGGTCGTACTGGCCGTCTGCTGACATGAGTTTGAAGAACATATCGCTCCACATCTGGCAGTGGAAACCGTATTTGTCTGCAATATCCAGCACGCGCTCCAAGTGTTGGCACATGAGGAGACTACGGTCCACAATACCATTTAAGATGAGGTAGCGTCCCAAACCAACTAGGTGAGCTTCGTCCATCCCGATATTGACCTTTGCGAGTTTGTAGTTTAGATAACGTCGCAAACATACCGTCAATCAGGTCGTAGACTTTTTCTTCACCGATGAGGAGAATGTCCTCTACATCACGGAGTTGCTGGACTTCTTTGACACCCCATTTGACAAAGGCTGATAAGTGAGCCAAGGTCTGGATACATGGGACAAAGGTCATATCAAACTGCTGGGCGTAGCTTCAATTTCCTGTAACTCTTCAGCTGAATAAGCCCCACGGAAATAGCCAAAGTAAGGTTGCCCTTCAATCTGATAGGTGTCTTCCATGTAGAGCTCAAAGGTTGAGTAACCCATGAGAGCCAAGACTTCAATCATCTGCTTGGCAGATGCAACATTGAGCACTGCATTTCGCGAACAGTCCGCCATATAGGCTAAATCTTCATAAGCCGCCTGTTCTTCAATCTCTACCTTGTCCCCTTCTGCTAAAGCTGTTGCTAGCACAGACAAGGCACGGTAGAGTTGATGAGGTTTACGGTAGGTCAATTGATACTGTCCACTCTCGCCCTTGATAGAGATAGAGGCTTGGTCAGACTGAGCGACTGCCACCTCTACATCCGGTAGGGAGATGTGATTTTTTAATACTTCGATAGCTTGCGCTTGTTTGGGACTAAGTCCTGTAAATCTTACCATTGGTTTTCCTCCTGTAACCAGTTGACAAGGGCACCGTAGAGATTGGCATCTGCGTGATAGGTGCAAGCTTGAATGACTGGAGCAATTGTATATTCTTCATATCTTTCCACAAAGGAGTCTACTGCTTTTTGCACACCCTTGATAAAATCTGGGTTCTGACTGATAGAGCCACCCTAGGCTAATCACATCTGGATCGATGAGATACTGGATATTGAGAAGCCCTTGAGCTAGATTACGATTCATACGCTCAATGGCTTCTTGGCAGAGGGCGTTTCCTGCTGCAGCCTCTTGGTAAATCTTACGGCCATCCCAGTCTGACTGACCTGATTTTTCAATGACGTAACGAACCATGTTTCCTGTAGAAGCTAGTAGCGACCAGTTGTTGAGCTTTTCTGCAGGCTCGATAGTTGTCATGTAGCCAAACTCACCACCCAAACCATGACGACCTCGGTGAAGCTTACCATTGATAATCATAGCCCCACCGATTCCCTGTACCAATCACGACACAGGCTGCATTTTCAATCTCAGGATGAGCTAGCAGTTCACTGAGTCCAACACAGTTGGCATCATTTTCTAGATGGACAGGTAGCTGGTGATGAGCAAGGGCCTCATACCAAGAAAAACCATGGATGTAAGGAATGGCACTAATCCCCTCAATCACACCTGTTTCTTGATTAACTGCACCTGGCACACTCATGGCAATTCCACGATAGTCTCTGTTCTGACAAGCGTTGGTCCAACCAAGCCAACAACTCTTCTAGAGTTTCTGGAGTTGGGGTGCTGGTCTTATCTAAAATTTTTCCATCAGGAGTGAGACTAGCAAACTTAATCCCAGTCCCTCCGATATCAATCGTTGCAATGGTCATTGCTTTTACCTGTAAAAAGGAGCGAATCAGCAGTCTGTTCTTACTTTTTCGCTCCTCCTTTCTTTTTATGTTATCTTTTTGAAATTAAATTTCTTCTTTTTTGATCAATTCTGTACGAATTTCTTGTGGTGCAATGAGTCCTGAATGAACTGGATATGGTCGTTCCAATAGGTCAAGAATGGTTTGTTGTTTTGTCAGACACACGAACATTTTCTTGACTCATATTGTAGTAACGAAGGACGTATCCTTCTTCATTTTCAGCAACTTTAAAGGCTGTTGGGCAGACTTGTGGCAAGTTCAGTGCTGCATGGTTGAAGAGACTACCTGTTGCAGCAACGCTACCTTCTTGTTTTGCAACTTGAAGAGCTGTAAATGGCACCTGGAAGGCTTTTGCACGACGGAAGGCTGAGAAGCGTTCCCCTGCTTGATGGCATTCTACTGCAAACTCAACTTCGATATCGCGCAAGCACTGGGCTTCTGGTGTTGGGAAGTAGCCCCAGTCACCGAGCTCACCTGAAGCACGGAGAAGTGTTACAGCCATGGTATCGTCTCCAAGGATTTCGTATTCGTGCAATCCTTTATTGGCTACAGTCACCCCTTTAACATCATCATACAAGCTGACAAAGGCTTGTTGGTGTTGTGGATTTTCAGGATTTTCCCAAGAAGCTGCTGGTTTATTTGGTCTTGTCACAACTTCATAGATGCTTTCAGAATCGTTACTTGGGCGAGTGTTATGAGTTTTGACCAAGAGACGGATGCGGTGGTCTTTGGCTGTATTGGTAAAGCGAGTCTTGAAGCGAATCTGTGGATTGTCCACAAAGACAGTCATTTCTGTTTCAAGAGGAATGGTTGTCAACTCTTCTGAACGACCTGCATCTCGTTTCATGAACTCGATGATACCTCTTTGTTCAGCATCCAATTTTTCATCTGCGCTAACTGGAATAGTCAAGTCATGTTTGAGCAAGACCTTAGCATAGCGAGCATTATTTTCTAGAACTTCATAACCTTTCAGTTGAGCATAGATTGGCTCAGTTCCTTTCGGCTGGAAGTAAATGTACTCGTTACCAATATCTCCACGGTCCTCGAAATTGGATGAAATCTTCGTAGGCTTCGTTAGTAGTCTTGTCGTAGACTGTAATTCCTTCATCTACACTCACTGTTACGAATGGTGTATCAATGACTCCATTTTGGTAAATACCATCACGGTGATCTACTTGACCTTCGACCAATTGGAAGCTTGCCCAAGAAAGCGGAGCAAGGTGGACTGGGATTGTCACGCGCACTTGACGTGCAATATATGGTTGGCGGAATTTATCCTTAGGCAAAGTATAACCAAAACTTGCTCCCAAGTCTTCAATCTTGGCTTCAATGACATGACCATCCAAATCTTCAACATGATAATCTGGCAAGGTCACAGCTGCCATCTTCTTGTAAGCCTTCTGTCGGGTGCAATTCCTTGAAATCACAAGTGACAACATCCACTACAACACTGACTGTATCAACCTTGTCATGTAATCCAGTGTTGATAACTGTAAAGAGGTGGTCACTTTGCGCTTCCTGAGTTGCTATTTTATGTTTCCACTCATTGAGAAGGTTAGTCTTGACAAAGTTCCCAACTTGGTTGACCTTGGCAAAACGAGTTTCCATTTCACGGTGAACTTCGTCAATACTACATCCACAGATACTATCATGTGGTGCATTTTGCAAAAGCACTTTCCAAGCATAGGTTAATTGATCCTTGTGGTTATGTCCACCAGTGATGATGGTCAATGGTTCCACGACTTGCTCCAACAAAGTTGCTGTTTTCTTGGAAGGCTTGTTTGAGATAAACACGTGAAGAAGAGGTATTTAGCAAGAGTGTACCAACCATCCGTTTCCTGACTAGTCAACTCACCTGTAACTGTTGATAGGTGTTCAGGAAGTGCACTTTCCACTGCTTGAACGTATTCATCAAAGGAGCTGTGAACAAAGGTCACGTCAGGGAAAGAGTTCGTTTGCCACACGAATAGCTTCACTCAAGTTTCGTTGAACTGGTTGGTGGTCACAACCGTTCATCATCAACCATTGGTTGGTCGATGCATAGTCACGAACGTCTGCCAATTTTTGTTTCCAGAAAGGTCAAAGCTTCGTCTTTATCCACTGGAATTTCATTCCCGTTACTGTACCAGTTAGCAAAGAGAATACCGAGCACACGGCTACCATCAGCTCCCTGCCAGTACATTTCAGAAAATTGAGAGGTAAACTGCTCATCTTCGAGGACTTGGTTGTCAAATCCGATTGGTTTGACACCACGACCAAAGGCTGCTACGTGAATACCTGATTTTTGAAGGATTTGAGGAGCTTGCCCCATATTTCCAAAAGGTATCTGGGAAGTAACCAATTTGAGTAGATTTGCCCCATTTGGCACATTCAGCTTGACCAATCAAGGTATTGCGGACGTTAGCTTCACTGGAAATCAAAGTAATCATCCTGCAAGATGTAGAAAGGACCCAATCTTGAGCTTGCCTTCGTCGATATAACGCTGCACCTTGTCACGGTTTTTCAGGGACGAATTTCTAAATAGTCATCGAGGACAATGGTTTGTCCATCCAAGTGGAAACTCTTGAACTCAGGGTCATTTTCAAAAAGATCAAACAGATTGTCAAAAAGTTCCACCAATTGCATACGGTGACTTTTCAAAACGGTAGATACCACTCACGATCCCAGTGACTGTGAGAGATGATATGTACAACAACATTTTTCCATGAGTAAAACCTCATTCTAACTTAAATTTTTTAATGTTTTTAAATATAAACTTGTGATTCTAACAAGAATCAGTGAAGCTAAAGCGTGCTCCTTATACTCAATGAAAATCAAAGAGCAAACTAGGAAGCTAGCCGCAGGCTGCTCAAAGCACTGCTTTGAGGTTGTGGATAAACTGACGAAGTCAGTAACCATACCTACGGCAAGGCGAAGCTGACGTGGTTTGAAGAGATTTTCGAAGAGTATTAGCGAATATCCAAGTAATCCAAGACCAATTCGCAGAACATCATGTTGGCCCATGAGAACCATTCACGAGAGTAGAGAGTCGGATCATCTACGTGGAAGCTTTCGTGCATGACACCTGTTCCACCATCGCAGGCAACCAGCTGATCTAGCAAGAATTTTTTCTCTGCCTTATCCGTCGTTGTCAATCCTTGGATAGATAGAGCAATCGGCCAGATATAGCGGTAGAAGGTATGAGAACTTCCGAGCCCACTAGCGTATTCTCCTTGGTAGAAGTAAGGATTTTCAGGGCTCAGAATAGTGCGACGAGTGGCTTGATACACTTCGTCATTGACATCACAGTAACCAAGATATGGAGCAGCCAACAAACTTGGTACGTTAGGGATCATCCATGATGCTAGCATTTCCTAAACCATCTACCTCAAAGGCATAAATCTTCTCACCCTTGCTGTTAGTGGTGTAGGCGTAGTTTTCGATCCCTTCTTGAATCTCAGTCTTGCAGGCGTTTGGCATCAGCAATAATACTTTCGCTATCGGCTAGATTTCAATTCTGCAAAGATTTCCTGCACATAACCCAAGACAACCACTGCAAACATATTTGACGGAATCAAGTAGCTATACTGACAGCAGTCATCACTTGGACGAAAGGCTGACCAGGTCATCCCTGTCACAGCAAAGTCTGGCCCAAAGCCATCATTTACCAAAGGTATCTTCCTTACGATCAGTATCACGAACAAAGCGATAAGGTGAGTTCTTGTGGTCTTGTTCCACCGTCCAGAGATGAAGGATTTCCTTGGTCGCTGTAACAAAAGGTTTCATCAAATTGGCTAGTTTCTCCAGTTTCCTTCCAAAGAAGATAAGCCAACTGCAAGGGGTAGCAAAGCGAATCCACTTCATACTTACGCTCCCAAATCCAGCCATTGAGGTCTGTATGGTCTGTCTCGTGATGACCCTTCCAGTTCTCCTCAATGTTGAAGGAGTTGGCATAGGGATCTTTGAGAATCAAAGTCATCTGACGTTTGACCAAACCAGCAATGGTCTGACGCAAACGAGGATCTCTTTTAGCCACATGGAGGTAAGGTCTCAGCTGAGCAGTTGAGTCACGAAGCCACATAGCTGGGATATCTCCTGTCAGTACAAAAGTTGAGCCGTCTTCTAAGATTTCAACTGTATTGTCTAAAGTGTCTGTATAGCAACGTTCAAAAGACATCTACCCATTCAGGATGATCTTTAGCACGCTCTGCTACCTCATCTAGCCACTCTCTGACAATTTCTTTTGAATATACCATAAACTATTTTTGCCTCTTTCAAACAAATTTTTCATTTTTCAGTATATAGCTTTTTAGTCCAGAAAATATATACACAAATGTTAGTCATTATTCTACAAAATTGTTATATTTTTGAAGTCACTTTTCTAAAAGTCTCCTTTTTTTCTGATATAATGTAGAAAAACTACTGAAGGAAACTGCTATGAAACCCTATACTTGAAACCATTGATACGCGTTTTGGAACAGCCAGTAAACATGCCTTTTTCACGAGGAAATACACCTACCCTACACTGGAGTTCCTTTTTGGGATGAATTACTTTGTTCCACAAACTAGTGACCAGGAAGGATCTTGGTTTTTTTGATCCCCATCTTCCCATATTTCAGGGTGTTCGACTAACCCACCAGCCTAGTCCTTGGATTGGCGATTATTCTTGGTTACTACTGACTCCTGTTACAGGAGAAATCAGTGGTGACACTCTCTTCCATCGTCAGTCTTCCTATAACCTTGATCGTGCTATTTTTCAATCCCTCATTATCTCAAAGATTTTTTTCTGAGCGTTATCAGATTGAAACCCAGCTCACATCCTACTTGCTATGGGTGCTTCTATTCAACTAAGACAGATACAAGGCAAGAAGCTCTCACTCTATCTGCATGCAGCTGATGATTTGATCATTAGAGCAAGTCGATGAGCGTACTGTCAGCCCTTGAGACAAAAGCGGATTAACCGAAACCAAATAAAAGTCCCCTCGTCATGTTTACTGCTCTCGCATTTCTCTACGGATATTCTATCTATCAATCAAGAGGGCAAGACTGGCGTATTGACTTGGCTGGAGCGGAAGCTCAAGTTCAACTAGCAACTTCTTTTATTTCCAAAGAACAGGCCCTCTTTAATCTGCCTAGAAACAGGACTTTTGAAGAAACGAAATCAGAGGCTAAAAGCAAGTTGGGAAAGACCTTCTAGGTCGTTTTGATGTCGTGGAAACTGGGCTCAGTAGACCGAACATTTTTTTGATCACTGTCTTTACAGACTCTTTCTTTTCCCGCAAACCTTCTATGAGGTAAATGAGCAAGGCGAAAACATTCATATAGACCTCGCTTCAGGAACAATCAAGCCTGGTCTACTCTTTACCAACAATGGTTTTTGGGATACCTTCCGCACTTCATTCCCACTCTTTGCCTTGATTATTCCAGAGCACTATCGTCAGTTTCTCGAAGGCTTCCTCAATAGCTATCGAGACACTGGGTATCTCCCTAAGTGGCTGGCTCCTGACGAAAGAGGAATGATGCCTGGGCACTTTGATTGATGGTCTTATTGCAGATAGTGCTTGCAAAGACATGGCACCTGAACTTGAAGAAGAATTTCTCAAAGCCATGATTGAAACTGCGACCAAGGCAGATCCAAAAGCTATCAACGGGACGACACGGCCTGGCCCAATACCAAGAACTGGGCTATCTATCCACAGACTACCATGAAAGTGTCAGTCATACACTAGACTATGCTTACAGTGATTTTTGTATCTCTACTTGCGCAGCAAAATTAGGTCAAGAAGAGCTAGCCCAAACCTATGCTCACTATTCTAAAGAAACTATCAGAAACCTCTTTGACCCTGAGACAGGCTACATGAGGGCGCGTGATGTAGATGGCAACTTCCGTCCTGACTTTTTCTCCTTATAGTTGGGGGTCGTGACTACGCTGAGTGTTCAGCTATTCAAGCCAGTCTCGGTGTCTTACACGATATTTCTGGACTTAGTCAACTAATGGGTGGAAAAAGAAGCCTTTTAGCAACTATCTCTTTGAAAAGCTTGTCAAAGTCTCCCACTCTTTTGAAACGACGGGTTATGGATATGAAATTCATGAGATGAGCGAAATGGCAACAGCGCCATTTGGTCAACTAGCCATTTCAAACCAACCAAGTTTCCACATCCCTTATCTGTTTCCGCTACAGTAATTATCCCTCAATATACCAGTCTCTTAATCAAGACTCTCCGTCAAAAAGCCTTTCAAGCTGGCTGGGATTCTTATCCAGGAGATGAGGACAATGGTAGTCTATCGGCTTGGTATGTCTGGTCTGCTCTCGGACTTTACCCAACCTGCCCAGGAAAAAGCAAGTCTATGACCTTGGGATTCCACTCTTTGATCATCTGCGTGTCTATCTGGCAGAAAAAGAACAGTGGTTGGATATTCACGCGCATCAAAATCATGAACATTTCCACTTTGTACAAGACTGTCGACTGGACGGGAAAGAGAAACAAAGTATCAGTCATCAGGAATTTGCTCAATGCCCAAAGACTCTTGACTTTACCCTCAGCTGGTTACCAAATCACTAATAGATCAAACCTTTGTCATGCACAAAGGGGATTTTTCTATATCCATACAAAGTTATCCACAGACTGTGAATAACTTTCAACCTTTTTCGAAAATAATTTTCATGTATTTTCCAAACGATATCTCTCCAACCAAGTTTTCATAGGATGTCTAAGAGAATAACGTCCATAATACCTTGTCCTATCACGGTTTATAAACAGACTAGCTTAGTATTCAACTCTATACATTCTATCTCTTTTTTCCTATTAAAATTATGAAAAAGACAGTTGTTGATATACTTGAGTTATCCACAGATTGTGGATAACTTTTTACTCAACTACAAACCCTAGTGCTGATCTGTTAAACTGTCTTTTACAATTTTTTTATAGTAAATTTTCAAATTTTGTTAGGCGCTTTCAAAAAAACATGATATACTGAAAATTATCAGAAAAGGAGACATTATGAAAAAGATCAACACCAACTTAATTGGCTGATGGTTTCTCTGATTGCTTTCAACATGGTTTGGGGGCTAGGAAACGTCGTCAACAACTATTCTCAACAGGGAATTTCAGTCGTCGTATCTTGGGTTTTAATCCTCGCACTCTACTTTATCCCATATTCCCTCATCGTTGGACAACTAGGTTCTACCTTCAAGGAAAGCGGAAGCGGTGTTAGTGACTGGGTTGAAAAAACATCAACCAAACGTCTCGCCTACTTTGCTGCTTGGACCTACTGGGTTGTGCATATCCCTTATCTCGCACAAAAACCTCAAGGAATCCTGATTCCGCTTGGATGGGCCTTGCAAGGTAACGGACAATTTCTAAAACAAATCGACATCCACTGGATTGTTATTCTCTGCTTGCTAATCTTTGGACTTTTCCTCTACCTTTCTACAAAAGGATTGACAACTCTGAAAGTCATCGGTAGCTTGGCAGGAAGTGCCATGTTGATTATGTCTTTACTCTTTGTGCTTTTGGCTGTCGGTCTGCCTTTCATTAAGCCAGACATCCAGTTTGCGACACCGCACATGGATCAACTGAGCACCTACATTCCAAACTTTGATTTTTCTTATTTTCACAACGATCTCATTACTGGTCTTTGCAGTTGGTGGTTGTGAAAAAATTTCCCCTTATGTGAATCAAACTCGCAATCCTGCAAAAGAATTTCCAAAGGGTATGATTGTCATGGCTATCATGGTAGGACTCTCTGCTATCCTCGGATCAGTTGCCATGGGAATGCTATTTGATGGCAATAATATCCCTGAAGACCCTCATGCGTAATGGTGCTTATCAAGCCTTCCAAATGCTAGGAAATTCTTGGGAGTTGGAAACCTCTTTGTTGTGATCTACGCTCTTACAAACATGGTCGGACAAATCGCGGCGCTTGCCTTCTCTATTGACGCACCATTACAAATCCTTCTCAATAACGCTGATGAAAACTACATCCCAAGCTGGCTTCGTAAACGTACTGAAAAAGGTGTCCTCATTAACGGTTACCTCCTTACAGGCGTCCTCGTTAGTCTCATCATCATCCTTCCAATTTTTGGTATCCAGGAAATTGACGGACTTGTAAAATGGATGACCAACCTCAATTCTATCGTAATGCCAATGCGTTACCTCTGGGTATTCCTTGCCTATATGATGCTCAATCGCGCTTGGAAAACATACAAAAATGCCGAATACAAGTTTGTGAACAATCCTAAACTTGGCTTTGTGATCGGTACTTGGTGCTTCCTCTTCACTGCCTTTGCTTGTATCCTAGGTATGGTTCCAAAAATTAGCTATGCTGAGAATCCAACTGCTTGGCAATTCTCTCTTCTTACAAACATCTTGACCCCAATTATTCTGATTGGATTAGGTGTGATTCTACCAGTACTTGCCAAAAAAGAACAAAAGAAACAAATCAAATAAATTCTACTACTAGCTAGATAGAAATCGACTTTTTATCTTTTCCTGAAAGAAAAAAATCCCTTTGAACCAGTAATGTTCAAGGGGATTTCTTTTTGTCTAATAGTCTATTTTTTACTTAGCTTCATACCAAGTCACGCCTTCATTTTCATCAGCAATCAGTGGCACACTGAGTTGAATAGCTTCTTCCATGGTTTGTTTGACGAGTTTTTTGATGGCAGCTAATTCTGACTTAGGCACTTCAAGAACAATTTCATCGTGTACTTGTAACAGCATCTTAGTCTGATAACCACCTGCAACCAAGGCTTTATCCAGCTGAATCATAGCGATTTTGAGAATATCTGCAGCCGATCCTTGAATAGGTGAGTTGATAGCTGTACGCTCTGCAAAACCACGAATGTTAAAGTTACGCGAATTGATATCTGGCAACTCACGACGACGTTTGAAGAGAGTCTCTACATAACCCTTATCACGCGCCTCACGAACCACTTCATCCATGTAGATTTTTGATACCAGGGAAGCGTTCAAAGTAAGTGTCGATGTATGCTTTAGCCTCTTTACGGCTGATACCTAGGTTATTGGATAAACCAAAGTCTGAAATTCCGTAAACCACTCCAAAGTTGACAGCCTTGGCATTGCGACGGTCGTTTGGAGTCACATCCTCAGGACGTTCAATTCCAAAGACACGCATGGCTGTCGAGGTATGGATATCAGCTCCCTCTTGGAAAGCCTTGATTAAGTGCTCATCTTTAGAGATATGCGCCAAAACTCGCAACTCAATCTGTGAATAGTCCGAGCTGAGAAGGACACTATCCTCCCACTCTGGCACGAAAGCCTTACGAATGAGGCGACCTTGTTCCAAGCGAACAGGAATATTTTGCAAGTTTGGATCCACACTAGACAGACGCCCTGTCTGAGTCAAATCTTGCACATAGCGCGTGTGAATCTTGCCATCCGCTAAAATCCAGTCCTGCAAACCAATCACATAAGTCGATTGAATTTTAGCAATCTGACGATAATCTAAAATTTTCTTGACGATTGGGGCAATAGGAGCTAGGCGCTCTAACACATCCACTGCTGTTGAGTAACCTGTCTTGGTTTTCTTGGTGTATTCTATAGGGAGACCCTAGCTTTTTCAAAAAGCAGTTCGCCCAACTGCTTTAGGCGAGTTGATGTTAAACTCCTCACCAGCCAATTCATAAATCTCTTGAGTCAGCTTTTCAATGACAAGCTCATTTTCAGCTTGCATCTCGAGTAGAGTTTCTTTTTTAACCTTGATTCCCAGCGATTTCCATCTTAGCAAGAACAAAGGCCAGAGGTTGCTCCATGTCATAGAGAAGGTCTAATTGTCCGTTTTCACTTAACTTTTTCAAGCAATACAGGCTCTGTCTCAACCACACAGCAACCTTACGAGCCAAGTGCTCCAAGAAGTTTTCTCTGCTCAGGGATAGCTTTCTTGACACCCCTTACCGTAGAAGGTTTCATCATCGATCAGGTAAGTTTGACCATAGAGACTAGCAATGGTTGAAATTTCATTATTCTCTACAGTAGAGAGAAGGTATTTGGCCAAGCGACTGTCAAAAGCAGGAGCCTGCAAAGTCCAAACCAAAAGCGATTTAAGAGAACTTTTAGCTTTCTTAAAGTCATACACTTTCAGAGGTGTTTTTTTCTAGAAAATCCTTAAGAATCGGATCCTGCAGAAGTTCCAGCTTATCTGTAGCGTAGAGCTTTGTCTCCACAAGACCAAGCAAAACCAATCAAAGTCATCTGTATGGTAGTTTTCACCAAAAGAGTTCAAAGTGGAAGATAGAGTCGGCACTCAGCATATCTTGACTCACTTTGTCCACCATAGTGAAATTCAAAGTCTCAGCTTGATTCAGCCTGAGAAGCATTTCAAAGCTTGTTTGAGCTGTTTAAAGCCCATCTCATCGTAGAATTTCCCAAGGTTTTCCACATCTGGACCGCTATAAACCAAATCATCTAGACCGATTTCAATTGGTGCTTTCGTATCAATGGTCGCCAGTGTTTTAGACAGAAAGGCTTGTTCCTTGTCATTGACAAGATTTTCCTTCATCTTTGAAGCCTTCATGCCATCGATATTTTCATAAATACCTTCCAGCGAGCCGTGTTCTAACAAGAGCTTGATCCCAGTCTTTTCACCAATCTTAGTTACACCCAGGGATATTATCAGACTTATCCCCATAAGGGCCTTAAGATCAATAAACTGAGCTGGTGTGATTCCCATCTTTTCCATGAGATATTCTGGTGTAAAGGCCTCAAACTCAGCCACACCTTTCTTAGAAATCTCAACCACTGTATGTTCATCCGTCAACTGGATCAAGTCCTTGTCTCCGCTGACGATTGTTACATCAAAAGATTCCTTTTCAGCCAAGCGACCAAGAGTTCCAATGATATCATCCGCCTCATACTGGGCTAATTCATAGTGGCGAATCCCAAGATGGTCTAGCAACTCACGAATGAAAAGGGAAATTGCTCACGAAACTCATCTGGAGTCTTAGCACGACCACCCTTATAATCAGCATACATCTCTGTACGGAAAGTCGTTTTCCCGCATCAAAAAGCAACCAAAGATATGACTCGGTTGGACACGCTCCAGTAGGTGATTTAGCATCAGGTGAAAACCGTAGATTGCATTGGTATGTAATCCATTGTCATTTTTAAAACGATCCAGCTGCTGATAAAGAGCGAAAAATGCTCGAAAAGCAACTGAAGATCCATCAATCAATAATAATTTTTTTCTTGTCCATACACCCATTATAAAGGAAAGCAGGGAAAAAAATACCATTGCTAAGAGCTAGATTATCGGATCAAGGCTTATGAGGCTGGATTCTTCACTGCGCACCATTGCTGTCAACTTGGAAACCCATCGATAGTCGTATCTACTGCCAATTCTCCAGATGCGTTTCACGTAATAATATTTCCCTGAGACCTGGAACCACTGACTAGTCTTCATAGCATCCTGAGCTTTTCAAGATAATACCAAATACCTTTATCCTTCAACCATCCTGTCTGCATTTCTCCCAGATGATTTCAAAGTAGTACCACTTGGAACCGTCTTTTAACCAACCTGTTCTCATTGCACCATTAGTTTGGAAATAGTACCAACTTCCATTTATCTTTTTTTCCAACCAAGAGCTACTTTTCCCATTTTTCATAGTAGTACCAAGTTGTCCCCTGTTTTTTCCCATCCATTCTTAGAGTTGCTGTTTTTAGCTAGCTGGACATATCGTCTGATTTCCAGTTCGTGATAGATAACTAATCCATTTATAGCCATCCTTTTTCAAGAGTCTGATCGTAATGAACACTTTCTCCAGGGTAATAATAGTCAATAATCGTAGACTGTCAGTGATGGCTGATTCATAATAGCTGCTTTTTTTCTGTAAAAAAACATGGGTTCCACTAGATACTGAAAGTTGACTGATGATTTCCCTGTACTAGCATGTCCCACATCTTTAAAATGAATGAAACCAGTCATAGAGCTTGCCTTTCACAATTCTACGATTGATACTTTCTCTAATACCATAATTGTACTCCTCGATTTCAATCATATCACCAAATAAACATTAGATACCCATGCTACGTGACCATATTCTCCGCTTCCGTCCCAAGCAATCGAACCAATTGCTGGATGTCTGATCCACACGATAACCTTCTCTTTTGAGCTCGATAACCCCATTCATTTAGCATTTCCCATACGCAGCTGGTAACTCAAAACCATTGACACTACTTAAACGAAAAGGCAGCAAAAGATGTACACTGTCTGGAGTACATGCGCCACTTTATCAATTTCTTGACTTCCATTTTTATAATAATAGGGATAATCATCTCCTCGTGCCAGTGAGCCATTGTTTGCCTGATTGGCATGAACAGCTCCTCCACCAAACAAAAAAGCACCTGCTAACAGTAGGGAAGCTGTCCCCACTGTCGTTCTCTTAAGAAAAGTTCCCTTTTTACTATATGTCATTCATTCTCCTTCGAATAGATAAATTTTTGAGGTTGACCTCATTTATATCATTCGAAAGAAAAAGAAAAAAGTGAGAAAACTCCCACTTTCAACCTTAATCCAAATAGTGAATCAAATTCTTTTCCGTTAAAATATCTGAATAGGTGAAGGATTCAACATAGACATTTGCCTGTTTGTCCCCTTCAACATTCCCAAATTCAACGATAAAGAGCGATGGATAAACCTCAATAAGTCTTCCCAAGCGATTCTTTTGGCGTTTACGACCATTTTCTAAGGTCATTTCCACGACTTGTCCTTCATGCGCCTTGATTTCTTCTTTGATTTTTTTCATCTTGGCTACATCTGTAAATGCATCTGTCATCTTTGTTCCTCTCTCTTCGAAATACTTGAAAACTTGTTATACTCTTTTTGAAAAATCAATTCTACCGTTCCACGCGCACCGCTACGGTTTTTCTCGATAATAACTTCTACTTTGTTATTTGGAAGACCTTCCTCTTCTTCGCCACCACGCTCATAATAGTCGTCACGATAAAGAAAGGCTACGATATCCGCATCCTGCTCGATAGATCCAGACTCACGAATATCTGATAATACCGGTCTTTTATCTTGACGTTGCTCAACACTACGTGACAACTGACTTAGCGCGATAACAGGCACCTTCAATTCCTTGGCTAGAATTTTCAACTGACGTGAAATCTCTGACACCTCTTGTTGACGGTTCTCACGACCAGTCCCTGTAATTAGCTGCAGGTAGTCAATCAAGATCAATCCAAGATTGCCTGTTTCCTGAGACAATTTTCTGGCGCGTGAACGAATCTCTGTAATTCGAATTCCGGGCGTATCGTCAATATAGATACTTGCTTTTGCAAGATTACCTTGAGCAATCGTATATTTGCGCCACTCTTCCTCAGTCAATTGCCCTGTACGGATAGAGTGAGACTCTACTAGTCCTTCAGCAGCCAACATACGATCGACCAGACTCTCAGCACCCATCTCAAGTGAGAAAATTGCAACGGTCTTGTCTAGCTTGGTTCCGATATTTTGAGCAATATTCAAGGCAAAAGCAGTCTTACCAACCGCAGGACGAGCAGCAAGAATAATCAACTCCTCCTCGTGCAAACCAGTTGTCATATGATCCAAATCTTGATAACCAGTAGCAATCCCCGTAATATCCGACGTTTGTTGTGATCGAACTTCCAGATTCCCAAAATTAAGATTTAAAATGTCACGAATGTTTCTAAAACCACTACGATTTGCATTCTCACTAACATCAATCAAACCTTTTTCTGCTCTAGCAATGATTTCATCTGCTGGACTAGAGGCTTCGTAAGCTAAGTTTACAGACTCTGTCAACTTAGCAATCAAACGACGAAGCGTGGCTTTCTCTGCTACAATTTTTGCATAGTATTCAGCATTTGCAGAGGTTGGTACAGAGTTGATAATCTCAACAAGGTAGGACAAGCCACCAATATTTTTGCAAAATCACCCTTGATCATCTAATATCGTACGAACAGTCGTTGCATCAATGGCTTCGCCACGATCTGACAAATCAACCATGGCCTGAAAAAAATCAAACGGTGAGCATACTTAAAGAAGTCTCGAGAGTCAATATATTCTCGAACAAAACACGAGTTTACTCTCATCGATAAATATAGCTCCCAATACAGATTGTTCTGCCAAGATATCCTGGGGCTGAACTCGTAGTTCCTCTACTTCTGCCATCAGACTTTCCTTCCTTTTACAAAATCATTACTCAAATCTAGATTAGCCTTCTTTTTACACGAAGATTGATGACGCTAGTTACATCCTGATAAATTTTTACTGGAACATCAATCAAGCCAACTGCTCGAATTGGAGATTGAACTTGAATATGACGTTTATCAATTTTAATTCCAAATTGTTTTTGGAGCTCTTCCGCAATTTTCTTGCTAGTAATTGAACCCAAAAGTTCTTCCATCTGGACCAACTTTTTCAACAAACTCAACAATTGTTTCTTCTGCTTCAAGTTTCGCCTTAATTTCTTGTGCTTCTGCAAGAAGTTGAGCATGTGCTTTTTCTTCAGATTTTTGCTTACCACGCAACTCACCAATTGCTTGAGAAGTCGCTTCTTTAGCAAGGTTTTTCTTAATCAAAAAGTTTTGCGCATAACCTGTTGGCACTTCCTTGATTTCGCCTTTTTTTCCTTTGCCTTTTACATCTGCTAAAAAGATTACTTTCATTCTTCTGTCTCCTTTTCTCTAATTTCATTAGAAATAACGGTTTTTAGTTTATCACCTGCTTCTTGCAGAGTCATATCTGTCAGTCGAGCAGCTGCCAGGTTGAAGTGGCCTCCACCTCCCAACTCTTCCATAATCCGTTGCACATTGATCTTACTTCGACTTCGTGCAGAAATGGAAATATCCCCTTGGCTGTTTTTAGCAATGACAAAGCTAGCTTCAATACCTGACATGGCTAACATAGTATCAGCTGCTTTACTAATCACTACAGTATCATACTCCTTATCATCCTTGGCCTGAGCGACAAGAATTGAAGGTTGTACGGCCTGTCCCTTGCAAAGATTAGCTCATTAACCAATCGATACTCTTCGAAATCAGTAGCTGCAAGTTCCTGGATAACAATACTATCACTTCCACGTGTTCTTAGATAACTTGCCACGTCAAAGGTTCGACTAGTCACACGAGAGGTGAAATTCTTAGTATCCAACATTATACCGCCCATAAGAACACTTGCTTGAATACGACTTAAGCGTGCTTTCTTAGAGTTTTGGAATTGAATCAACTCTGTTACAAGCTCGCTCGCGCTACTTGCTCCACTCTCGATATAGGTGATAACCGCATTTTCTGGGAAATCTTGATCTCGTCTATGGTGGTCAATAATGATGGTTTGTGTAAACAAATCATAAAACTCTTTTGACAAGGTTAAAAGCTGTCTTAGAGTGGTCAACCATCACCAGCAAAGGAACGATTAGTGACCATTCCCATAGCTTGAGTTTAGAGGGATGAGTTTTTGTTACTCCCTCATTCTCTAAGAATTGAATGGCACGATGAATGTCCGGAGACATTTGTTCTGCATCATAGACCACATAACTTTCATCCAAGACGTTACTCGAGAACAATTGCATTCCAACCGCAGAGCCCAAAGCATCCATGTCTAAGTTTTTATGACCAACAACGAAAACATGATCAACACTCTTCAATTTCTCAGAGATTGCCGTCATCATCGCTCTAGTACGTGTTCTTGTTCGCTTAATAGAAGCTGCAGAACCACCACCAAAATAAATTGGATTTTTTTCGTCTCATCATTTCTCTTTTACAACGACCTGGTCTCCACCTCGAACTTCTGCAAGGTTGAGATTTGATAAAAGCAACTTTACCAATACTCTCATGGTCTCCATCACCGTATGATAAGCCCATACTCATAGTTAACGGCAACTCTCTCTTTTTAGCTTCTTCACGGAAGGTATCAATTACAGAAAATTTATCCTGCATCAATTGCTCCAATACCGTATAGTCGGTAAACAAGTAAAAACGATCCATGGTCACTCTGCGAGAGAACATCTGATGTTTTCCAGTAAATTCTGAGACATAAATTTCGCAACAAAAACTATTAATATGACTGATGTCTGATTCAGATGTTTCATTCTCTAAATCATCATAGTTATCTACCGAAATAATACCAATAACAGGGCGACTCGTAACCAATTCTACTGTGGCTTCATACTCTCCAGAAACATCAAAAAAGTAGAGTACACCTGAGTTTCTATCTAGGTGTACTGCATAACGTTTTTCTCCCACATTGGCATAAATTCCAGGTGAAGATATGGATGTTTTTATAATTTCTTGAACTTGAGAATAGTCAATTTCTCCATCTTCCGTTGTCAACATTAACTCCGCGTAGGGATTGAACCACTCAATCTCACTGCTTTTCCATGTTTAGTTTGACAACTCCAACAGGCATCTGTTCTAAGAGTGAACTTAAACTATCTTCCGCCTGATGGTTTACGTACTGGATTTGTTCAATTTCTGTTTTTTTGATAAGATTTTCTTCTGAAAATAAAATAGCAAAAGAAAATGCCACCATTAAGAAAAAAATAAGCATGCTATTGTGACTAGGTTATTTTTGAAGAAAAAAATAACCAATACAGTCATGATTATAAAGGCAATCCCAACAAATAAGTATAAAAAAGGGATTCATTTCATTTTTTTCATTACAAACCTCTTGCGCAATATTATACCATATTTGCACTGAAAAAAAGCGACCTTTAAAGAAGGAATAGCACTTGTGCTCAAATGTAGTATTCATGAATACAAAAGGTGGTTTACACTAGTGTAAACCACCTTTTTAATCTAAGCATATTAAGTATTATGATTCTTTCACTTCAAGAAGACCAATATCTCCATCTTCGCGTCGATAAATGACATTTGTTGTTTCATCTTCAACATCGATATAAATGAAGAAATCATGCCCCAATAAGTCCATCTGAAGAAGTGCTTCTTCAAGGTCCATTGGTTTTAAATCAATTTGTTTTGAACGAACAACTTTAGGTTGAGCAACATCTGTCTCTTCAACCAAAGCATCTGTAAATAATTGGCTAGTAGAAACTTTATTTCTGTTCTTACGTTCAATTTTTGTTTTATTTTTACGGATTTGACGTTCAATCTTATCTGTCACCAAATCAATAGATCCATACATATCTTGAGAAACGTCTTCTGCACGAAGAGTAATAGATCCAAGTGGAATTGTTACTTCTACCTTAGCAGTCTTTTTCACGATACACTTTCAAATTTGACACGTGCATCTAGTTCTTGATCTGCTTTGGAAGTATTTTTTTCGATCTTTTTCGAGTTTAGAAACTACATAATCACGAATTGCTTCTAGTTACTTCTAGGTTTTCACCACGGATACTATATTTAATCATATAAGTACCTTCTTTCTAAAACATATTTGTTTTTTTCTACATTTATTATAACGCTTTCATAATCTTTTTTTGCAATCTTTTTCCTCATCTTACGAGGGAAAATGTTTTAACCTCTTCTGCTCCTGCATTCTCTAGCATACTCTTGACACGGTTAACAGTCGCTACCTGTCGTATAAATATCATCAATCAATAGAATCTTCTTTGGAATCCTGCTGTCTTCTTTAATAAAAAACGGAAGTTCCGTAGCCAAACGCTCTGAACGATTTTTTAGAAGAACTTGCTTTTTCTTCTCTTTTCCCTAATACATCCAGATGGGAAAGTCCTGCCGCTTCTATTAGGCCTGCAACCTGATTAAAACCTCTTTTTGCATACCTCTCAGGGCTTAACGGTATTAAAATAAAATGGTAATCCTTGTATTTTTTTAAATTCTCATTTAAAATCATTGCAAAAAACTTTTTCGGAGAATATAATCGCCATCAAATTTGTAACGATTAAAGAAGTCTTTCATTGCTTGATTATAAGTAAAAATCGCTTCATGACTTACTTCAATCCCTTCTTTACACCAAAAGTTGACAATCTTGACACGATAGTTGACACTCCCTTTTTTTATAACAATTTGGGCAATGTTCTTCCCAATCATTTCAAAACTTGAGTAACAAGCTAAACAAAGTGAGCTCTCCTCCTTTTTTTCAAAAAAAAGAAGCTCTCCAAAGGTTAGATTTTTTTCTTCAAATGTTGGGCCACATAGTAAACAAATCATAAGCCCTGCCTCCTTGTTCATCAGCTTTAATTTCCTTTATAGCATTCTTAATCGAACGATTTAATCCATTATGAAAGAAAAATTAGATCTCCTGTAGGTCTATCCATGCTACGACCTACACGTCCTCCAATTTGAATGAGGCTTGATTTTGTAAAAAGACGATGGTTTGCTTCTACGACACAGACATCAACACAAGGGAAGGTAACTCCGCGCTCCAAGATTGTTGTGCTTATCAATATGGTCAATTCCCTATCCCTAAAAAGCTTGAACTTGCTCTAATCTATCTTCAGTAACTGAGGATACGAAAACCAATTTTTCTCATTTGGAAACTTCTACTGTAAAGATTTTCCTTCAACTTCTCTCCCTTTGTAATTTCTGATGCAAATATTAGTAAGGGGTAGCCAGTTCTTCTCTGGTTTTCAACATATCTTTTTAACTTTAGTGGTAGGCGAAACTTATCCAAACATTTATCCAGATCAGATAGCCAGACGGGTTTTGGAATAATTAAAGGATTCCCATGGAACCGCCTTGGTAGGCTTAGTCGTTTTAGTTCCCCTAGTCGAACCTTCTTATCCAACTCGTCTGTAGAAGTAGCGGTGAGGAAAATTCTTAGTCCATCATCCTTTACACAATTCTTTACAGCTTTGTAAAGCATCTTGTTATCAACATATGGAAAAGCATCTACTTCATCTACTATTAGCAAATCAAAAGCATGATAAAACTTTAATAATTGATGAGTCGTCGCAACAACCAGAGGTGTCCGAAAATATGGTTTGGACTCTCCATGCAGCAAGGCTATCTCACAAGTAAAATCATTCTGCAATCGCTTATACAATTCCAAACAAACATCTATACGGGGACTGGCTAGACAAACTGCGCCACCATCATTAATAACTTTCGCAACAACTTGATAAATCATCTCTGTCTTCCCAGCGCCAGTCACTGCATGAACTAAAGTCGGTTGCTGGTTCTCTACTGCTTGAAGTAAGCCCTCTGATACTTTCTCTTGAAATGGAGTCAATTGTCCCTTCCATTTAAGAACATCTTGTTTAGGAAAATCTTCTTGAGGGAAATAATATAAGGCCTGATCACTCCTAACTCGCTTCATCAACAAACATTCTCGGCAGTAATGAGCATTAATAGGTAGAGACCATTCATCTTGAATCATACTATCACATCGTTGACAGAAGAGTTTCCCCTTCTCTTTTCTCATGCTTGGTAGCTTCTCCGCCAGTTGTTGTTCTTCTGGGCTTAATTCTTGTTCTGTAAAAAGTCGACCAAGATAATTTGGATTTATTTTCATACTTCTTTATTCGTAAAATCTAGAACTTTAGACTATTTTTTAGTACAATAAAAATATGGAATTTAGAACGATAAAAGAGGACGGACAAGTCCAAGAAGAAATCAAAAAATCACGCTTTATTTGTCATGCAAAACGTGTCTATAGTGAAGAAGAAGCTCGTGCCTTTATCACTGCTATCAAAAAGAACACTATAAGGCTACCCACAACTGCTCTGCTTTTTATTATCGGTGAGCGTAGTGAAATCAAACGAACCAGTGATGATGGGAGAGCCAAGTGGGAACTGCTGGTGTACCTATGCTAGGAGTTCTAGAAAATCACAATTTGACCAATGTCTGTGTAGTTGTTACCAGATATTTTGGTGGTATCAAACTGGGAGCAGGAGGTCTTATTCGCGCTTATGCAGGTAGTGTTGCCTTAGCTGTCAAAGAAATTGGAATTGTTGAAATTAAAGAACAAGCAGGGATTCAAATTCAAATGAGCTATGCTCAATATCAAGAGTATGGGAATTTTCTTAAAGAACATAATCTTATGGAACTCGAAACCAACTTTACAGATCAAGTTGACACAATTATCTTTGTCGATAAAGAAGATAAAGAGGATACCAAAGCTGCCCTCATAGAATTTTTTAATGGGAAAGTTATCCTAACAGATCAAGGTTTACGAGAAGTTGAAGTTCCTGTAAACCTTGTGTAAAGCACTTTTAAATATCTTCCCTCAATTTTTAGATTTACACTGACTATTTTTTCTGATTGTTATAAAAAAATCCTATCGCTTCGATAGGATTTCTATATTTTACAAAAGTCAAAGTTAGCGTTATACTAGAAGCATCTTATATAAAGAGGTGCTAACATGGCTATTTATAACAATATCACAGAACTTATCGGAAAAACACCGATTGTTAAATTGAATAACATTGTACCAGAAGGTGCAGCAGATGTTTATGTAAAATTAGAAGCTTTTAACCCAGGTTCATCCGTTAAAGACCGCATCGCTCTTAGTATGATTGAAAAAGCAGAGCAAGAAGGTAAACTGAAACCAGGTTCTACTATTGTAGAAGCAACAAGTGGTAACACTGGTATCGGTCTTTCATGGGTTGGTGCTGCTAAAGGTTATAAAGTTGTCATCGTTATGCCTGAAACAATGAGTGTTGAACGCCGTAAAGATCATCCAAGCTTATGGTGCTGAACTAGTCCTCACTCCTGGTAGCGAAGGAATGAAAGGTGCGATTGCAAAAGCGCAAGAAATTGCTGCTGAACGCGATGGTTTTCCTACCATTACAGTTTAATAACCAAGCTAACCCAGAAGTTCACGAAAGAACAACAGGAGCTGAAATTCTAGCTGATTTCGGAGCTGATGGTTTAGATGCCTTTGTTGCTGGTGTTGGTACTGGAGGAACTATTTCTGGTGTTTCTCATGCTCTTAAAACTGCTAACTCAAACATTCAAGTTTTTGCAGTTGAGGCAGACGAGTCAGCAATCTTATCAGGTGAAAAACCAGGACCTCACAAAATTCAAGGTATCTCTGCAGGATTCATCCCAGAAACACTTGATACAGAAGCTTATGATGGTATCGTTCGCGTGACATCAGACAATGCTCTTGCACTTGGTCGTGAAATCGGTGGAAAAGAAGGGTTCTTGGTAGGTATTTCTTCTGCTGCAGCTATCTATGCAGCAATCGAAGTTGCTAAAAAACTTGGGGCAGGTAAAAAAGTCCTTGCGCTTGCACCAGATAACGGAGAACGTTACCTATCTACAGCACTCTATGAGTTTGAAGTGTAGTCTCCTAAATACACAAAGCCCTTGTACAAGGGCTTTTTTTAATTTTTATAAAAAATTTTCTATAGAAAAAGGAAGCAAATCTGCTTCCTCTTTTTATTATTAGTTATTCAAAGCTGCTGCCATTGTAGCTGCAACTTCAGCTTCAAAGTCATTTGCAGCTTTTTCGATACCTTCACCAACTTCAAAGCGAGCGAACTCAACTACTGAAGCGTTAACTGATTCAAGGTATGCTTCAACTGTCTTGCTGTCATCCATGATGTAGACTTGTGCAAGAAGTGTGTATGCTTGGTCAACTTTAGTGTTGTCAAGCATGAAGCGATCCATTTTACCTGGAATGATTTTATCCCAGATTTTTTCTGGTTTACCTTCTGCAGCCAACTCTGCTTTAATGTCAGCTTCAGCTTGAGCGATAACTTCATCAGTCAATTGTGCTTTTGATCCATACTTCAAGTGTGGAAGAGCTGGTTTGTTAACCATTGCACGGCTTTCGTTATCTTGGTCGATTACGTGGTTCAATTGAGCCAACTCATCTTTAACAAATTGCTCATCCAATTCTTTGTATGAAAGAACTGTTGGTTTCATCGCAGCAATATGCATTGAGATTTGTTTAGCAAGTGCTTCGTCTCCACCTTCGATTACAGAGATAACACCGATACGTCCACCGTTGTGTTGGTAAGCACCGAAGTGTTGTGCATCTGTTTTTTCAAGCAAAGCAAAACGACGGAATGAGATTTTTTCTCCGATAGTAGCTGTTGCAGATACATATGCAGCTTCAAGAGTTTCACCTGAAGGCATTGTCAAAGCAAGTGCTTCTTCGTTGTTAGCTGGTTTTACCTTCAGCGATTACTTTTAGCTGTTGCATTTACCAATTCAACGAAATTGAGCGTTTTTTTCGCAACGAAGTCAGTTTCAGCATTTACTTCAACTACTGCTGCAACGTTACCGTTAACAAATACACCAGTCAAACCTTCTGCAGCAACACGGTCAGCTTTTTTAGCTGCCTTAGCCATACCTTTTTCGCGAAGCAATTCAATCGCTTTTTCGATATCACCTTCAACTTCAACCAATGCTTTCTTAGCGTCCATAACACCAGCACCAGATTTTTCACGCAACTCTTTAACAAGTTTAGCTGTAATTTCTGCCATTTTGATTCTCCTATATTTTTTAAAAATAGGAGAGCCGGGCTAAGCCCCGCCCTCCCTAGGTAATGATTACTTATTTGAATTAAGCGTTGTCGCCTTCTACAACTTCAACGATTTCTTCGATTGAGTCTGCTTGAGCTTCTGAAGCTGCAAATTCTGCTTCAACTGCTGCTACAGCATCTTCACCTTGGCGACCTTCGATGATAGCGTCTGCCAATTTAGCTGTGATCAACTTAACTGCGCGGATAGCGTCATCGTTAGCTGGGATGATTACATCGATATCATCTGGATCAGTGTTTGTGTCAACCATCGCTACAACTGGGATACCCAATTTTTTAGCTTCTTTAACAGCGATTTGCTCTTTATGTGGGTCAACTACGTACATTACATCTGGGATGCGAGGCATATCTTCGATACCACCCAAGAATTTTTCAAGACGAGCGCGTTGTTTGTTAAGAAGTGCAACTTCTTTCTTAGGAAGAACGTCGAAGATTCCTTCTTCTTCCATGCGTTTGATTTCTTTCAAACGAGCGATACGTTTTTGGATTGTTCCCCAGTTAGTAAGAGTTCCACCCAACCAACGGTGGTTGATGTAGTATTGACCTGAACGTTCTGCTTCTTCTTTAACAGCGTCAGCAGCTTGTTTCTTAGTACCAACAAACAATACAACTGCATCGTTAGCTGCTGCATCACGCATAAAGTCGTATGCTTGGTCAGCGTATTTTACAGTTTGTTGCAAGTCGATAACGTGGATTCCGTTACGCTCAGTGAAGATGTACTTAGCCATCTTAGGGTTCCAGCGACGAGTTTGGTGACCAAAGTGTACACCAGCCTCAAGAAGTTGTTTCATTGAAATTACTGCCATGAGTATTTCTCCTTTTTTGTTTTTTCCTCTTCTTGATTTCAGCTTGCAAAACAACCCAAAGGCAACAGTTTCACAATTCATCAAGAATGAGTATTATCGTTTCACACGACAAAGTTTCATTCTACCACAATTTTCTCAATATTATCAAGCTATTTTTGATAGTTTTTAGCAGAACTTAATCAATTTGAAGACAAGAAAAGAGACTCAGAAAGAGTCTCAATTTTTTTCATTAGTTTGGATAGATGTGAGTAACATAACCTTCAGAAGTTGTAGTTGGGTTGAACCATCCACGTTTGTTACTGATTGTACGATCTCCACCGTAGTTAGATTCTGATACTTGGATGCTTGATGATGATGAAACAGCTGTAACAACCGCTACGTGTCCATAGCCACCATCATTCCAACATGCAATCGCACCAACTTGTGGTTGAGAACCAGTACGGAAACCTGCTGCTGCTGCACTTTGTTGCCCACTGCGCCCGTTACCCCAGTAATCTCCAGCCCAAGGTGCCAATGTCTTAGCTCCCCAAGTACATTCACCTGTTGGATAACTTGAAGCGTTTGTACTGTATGTAGGGCGTGGTCTTGATACAGTTGGGGTTGGTGCTGGTGTATAGCTTGACTCTTCTTCATCAGATGAAGAAGATGTAGATGTAGCCTGCACTTGTGCAGCGAAT